>Ga0102943_1001353_pt1 | contig 15422 bp, 16 predicted proteins | sample SalPonC_black_MG_FD_78174 | JGI IMG/M metagenome (GOLD analysis project Ga0102943, IMG submission 78174) | Salt pond soil microbial communities from South San Francisco under conditions of wetland restoration - Salt Pond MetaG... | ecosystem: Environmental > Aquatic > Marine > Intertidal zone >...
GGTTAGAATGAATTCACCGTGGATATTTGCCCTGGATATTTGCTATAGCAGCATGCACTTCTACGGGGAGCCCCTGGTGGTGTCCTGTGAACGGACCGTCAGCGTCGGAGGGGGTCTGGTAAAAGATGCCGGCATGGTTTTCAACCAGAGGACGGGATGCCGCACTTCATTGTTCGTATGCAAACCGGCCCCCGCAGACCTCGGGCCGGGCACAGGACACCACCAGGGGCTCCCCGGGAAAGCGTGCTGCACAGAGCGATCGAAAGCCCGGCATGCTTATGGCAAATATTCAGTATTTGCCATAAGCATTTGCTTTTGCCTTTTGTCTTTGCTATTTAATAATTGTTTGGTATAAATAATTACACGATTTTTGCATAGATAAAAAAAACAACCAACATCAGGAACCTAATAGATACCATGGAAAAAATTCGCATTGTTATTGCAGAAGACAGCAAAATACTCAGGGAAGGATTGTGTCTGATGGTCAATTCCGATGAAAACCTGGAAGTTGTTGCCGAAGCGGCAGACGGGTTTGAAGCCATTGAACAGTGCCAGGCACACAATCCTGATTTAACGGTACTTGATTTATCCATGCCCAGACTTGACGGCCTGTCCGCCATCAAAGAAATCAAGCGGCAGAGACCAGAGGTAAAAATTCTTGCCCTTACCATTCATGATGCAGATGAGTATATTCTTGACTGTTTCAGCGCCGGTGTCCAGGGCTACTGCCTTAAGGATTCCTCCCAGGATGAATTGCTGAAAGCCATTCATCTGGTTTCCTCGGGAAAAACATACATCAGCCCCACCATTGCCGGTAAAGTCATGGAAGGGTATCTGGTAGGAAAACAAAAAATCAAAACACAATCTGCATGGGACACCATCACCCAGCGGGAAAAAGAAGTGCTCAAACTGGTGGCTGAGGGCTATACCAGCAAAGAAATTGCAGACATGCTGTGCAACAGCCCCAAAACCATTGAACGGCACCGGGCCAATATCATGAACAAGCTGTCTGTGCACAATATCTCCCAGATGACCAAGGTGGCCATTGAAAAAGGCCTCATAAGCCAGTAAATTCCAGCAGGCGCCCAGGGCAGCATACCGCACCACATTCCTTTTCTACACCATTTATCCCCGAAAAATGGGGAAAACTCTTTATTTCACCATAAAGCGGATATTGTTATCTTCAATATGAAGACCGCTGATGCTAAAGCTGCATAACAATTATGTTTCCCCCATGTATATGGAAAAGGTCAGAATAAAATGAATAAAAAAAACCAGGAAAAAAACAGGCTGATCATCGTATCCAACCGCCTCCCCATTGTTTTATCACAAACAGACACCGGCCAGTGGGAGGTGAAACAGGGATCAGGCGGACTGGTCACTGCCTTGGCGCCGGTATTGCGGGATCGGGGCGGGCTGTGGATCGGGTGGCCGGGCACCTCACAGATTATTGAAAAACAGGATCTGGAAACCCTGTTGGACAATACAGCCAAAGATTTCGGATACACCTTTGAACCGGTTTTTCTGCCTGAAAATCTTGTGAATGACTATTATCTGGGTTTTTCCAACCAGGTGCTGTGGCCGCTGTTTCATGATCTGCAGACCAGGTGTGATTTTGACCCTGCATACTGGGATGCCTACCAGGCGGTCAACAAAATATTTGCCCGGACCATTGCCCGGAATATCAAAGACGATGATGATCACATCTGGGTGCATGATTACCATTTAATGGGGGTGGGAGAAGAATTGCGGAAGATAAAAACCGCAGCGAAAATCGGGTATTTTCTGCACATTCCGTTTCCTTCGCTGGATCTTTTTCTCAAGCTGCCCTGGCGGTTTCACATCCTGGAATCTCTTCTGGGCTATGACATGATCGGTTTTCAGACCCAGAGGGACCGGCGCAATTTTGTACAGTGTGTGCATGCCATGCTGCCGGACATCAAAATACAGGGCAAAGGACGGGTACTTTCCACCAGGATCAACAACCATACCGTAAGGATGGGCAACTTTCCCATCAGTATAGATTATAATGAATTTGCACAAAAAGCTGCCACCAGAGAAGTGGAAAAAAGACTGGCTGAGATCAAAGAGGTTTTCCAGGCAGATCACCTGATCCTGGGGGTGGACCGCCTGGACTACAGCAAAGGCATTCCTGAAAGACTGCTGGCATTTCGCAACGCCCTGGAAAGATATCCTGATCTGGAAAAAAAAATCACCCTGTTTCAGATTGTGGTGCCCAGCCGGCAGCGCATTGAGCAGTATGACAATCTTAAAACCGAGATCGAGCAGCTGGTCAGTGAAATTAACGGCAGATTCACCCGTCCCGGATGGGTGCCCATCCATTACCTTTACCAGAGCGTGGACAGAACAGAACTCATTGCGCTTTACCGGGCAGCGGATATCGGCCTTGTCACCCCCTTAAAAGACGGCATGAACCTGGTGGCCAAGGAATACTGTGCGTCTCATATTCAGGAGAACGGGGTACTGATCTTAAGTGAATTTGCCGGTGCAGCCAGCCAGCTGCATGAACATGCCCTGCTGGTCAACCCCTACGATATCCAGGCCATTGCCGATGCCATATACCAGGCCTGCCGCATGGGCGCAAAAGAGCGGAAAACCCGGATGAAGGCTTTGCGCAAAATTGTGAAAAAATCAGATATATACTGGTGGGTGGATGAATTTCTTCAGGCTGTTTTCTCCCATAACCTGAATACTTTCAAACCCATGGTTGACTATATCCCTTCCCAGGAGACTTTACAGGAATAATATAAACCGTAAATTTTTAGATAACCGTAAAGACCAAAGGAGGTTTTAATGCTATTGATTACGCTGAATCCATGCACCCATAAAATCAGAACGGCTGTTGCCGCCATGCTTATTTTGTGTCTGACTGTTTTTGTTCCCGGTCTGTCAGCCCGGGAACTCACAGATGCAAACATTGAAAATGCCGTGGAAAGGCAGCTGCTGTCAGACCAGGCAGTACCGGCTTACCGCATTACAGTGGAAATCAGCAATGGGATTGTCACCCTGTCAGGCACAGTGGGCAATATTCTGGCAAAAGAACGTGCCCGCAATGTGACGGAAGCTGTTAAAGGGGTCCGCTCAGTGGTCAACATGATCCAGGTGTCGCCGTATCAGGACAAAAGCCCGGTGCGTTTGAAAAAAGATGTTATCGAGGCCTTGCGGATGAATCCGGCCGCCAGTGTATTTGACATCAGTGTGAGTGCAGAGGAAAAAAAAGTTATCCTTGAAGGAACGGTTGCATCCTACCGGGAAAAGCAGCTGGCCGGCACTGTGGCCAAAGGCGTCAGTGGTGTCAAATCCCTTGAAAACAATATCAAAATTTCTTATCCGGCCCACCGGTCCGACCGGCAGATACTGGCTGAGATTGAACAGGGACTGCTCTGGGATGCCCTGGTGGATCATGCCCTGATAGAGGTGGCGGTTGAAAACGGCAGGGTTGTTTTGACAGGCACAGTGGGCAGTGCTGCTGAAAAAACCAGGGCCATGTCAGATGCCTGGGTTTCAGGGGTGAAGGAAGTGGATGTATCCGGACTTGAGGTGGCACGGTGGGCCCGTGATCCTGATCTTCGGGCCAACAAATATGTACCCAAGTCCGATGAAGAGATAAAACTTGCCATAATAACCGCATTGACAGTTGATCCGCGGATTTCCAATGAAGCGGATATAACGGTGATGGTTGAAGGAGGCGTGGTGACCCTGAAAGGAAAAGTGGATTATCTTCAGGCCAGACGGGCCGCTGCCAGAGATGCCAGAAACACGGTGGGGGTGCTGCGGGTGAGAAACAACCTGAAGGTAGCGCCTTTGCCGGTCACCTTAAACGACACCGAACTGGAAGCAAATATCAAGGAAGCCCTGGACCGGGATGCCTATGTTGATGAATATGACATAGTGGTGAATGTGCGGTCCGGTGTTGCGGAATTATACGGAAATGTAAATTCCTATTATGAAAAAATGCGGGCTGAAAATGTGGCATCCACCATTGCCGGCATTTATTCTGTAAACAACAATATTGTGGTGGATAAGGGATGGGCACCGTATTACTTTAATCCCTATCTGGATCAGGATGATTATCCGCCCGAAGACTATGAGTGGTACAATTATACCCCGTCCTTCCCCGGAAAAAATGACAACCGGATCAAGGAAGACATCAAAGAGGAATTATGGTGGGATCCTTTTGTGGACAGTGAAGAGGTAAAGGTAGAGGTGGAAAACGGTGTAGCCACCCTCACCGGCACAGTGAATTCACAGCTGGAACATGATTCAGCCGTGGAAAATGCGCGGGAAGGCGGTGCTGTATCAGTAAATGACAACCTGGCGGTTTCGCCTCTGATTCCCCCGAAAAAAAATTAAAGATTTCTTGAAAAACAGGTGTATTCCGGCCGGGTACCAAGATTCTCCGGCCGGAATTACCTTTTTACCGGTTATAGAAGATTGTGTTTCTGATAGAATTCTGGTAGTTAGTTCAGATGCCTGTCAATAAAAACATTCACATGGGGCATAAAACCCCGGAAGACACCGGTAATGAGATGACATCTCAAGAACCTGAATCCCAGCAGATAGAACATTTCGTTTTCCATGCCGAAAAAATTCTGGCCGTTATCCGGCAGAACAGGGGAGATGGTATTGCGGCTGATGACCAGCTGGTCAATCTGCTTAATTTACAGGACACTATTAATATGCTGCGCCGTAACGACAAACATTTCCAGGCCCTTGCTGATGCAAATTTGATAGGGGTGGGATTTGCTGATCTAAACGGCAATATGACCTATATCAATGATGAGATGCTGCGGATGATGGGGTATACCCGGGCAGACTTTGAAACAGGCCGTATCAACTGGGAGAACTGCCTGGCTCCGGAGATTCTGCCGGCAACAGGAAGCTTGACCCGGCATCTGATGGAAAAAGCGGTGATATCTACCCATGAATGGGCGTTTATACGTCCGGACGGCGGGCGGACCCCTTTTCTGGGTGCAGCAGCCCAGGTTAAATCAGATGCAGACTCCCATGTGATAATCGGTTTAGACCTCACCCAGGTGCGGGAGGCGGAAAACCGCAAATGGAAAAGTGACCAGCGGCTGCGCATGGCTGCAGATTCTCTGGATATCGGCGTATTTGAATGGAACCTGTCCAAAGATACGGCTTTCTGGGAAAATGAACAGATGTACACAATTTTCGGGCGCACCCGGGAACAGGGCCCTCTGAACTTTTCAGATTTTGTGGAACACGCCCTGTACTACACTGACCGAAGCGATTTCCTCCAGACTTTTTCAAAGGCACGGCAGCCGGAAAACATTTTTGGGTATTCCTGCCGGATTCAGCAGCAGGACCAATCTAAGCCCCGATGGATAGAAATAACCGGAAAGTTTTATAACAACCATTTAGATTCATCTTTGTGCATGATCGGACTGGTAAAAGACATCTCCCAACAAAAACAATATGAACATTCTATCATTCAGGTCAATGAAGTGCTTGAACAGCGGGCCCAGGAGCGGACAGCCAGAATCCGGAACCAGGCTGACCGGCTGCGCGTGCTTGCCAACAGACTCGGCCAGGTTGAACAAAAAGAACGAAAACGTCTGGCCGGTGTTCTCCACGACCATATTCAACCCCTGGTTGTGGGGGCACGCATGCAATTATGGGAAATTCAGCGCAAAGACAAGATAGATGCAGCCCATGAAACAGCCCGTAAAATTGAAGGTATCCTGGAAGAAACCCTGGTTGAACTGCGCTCTCTTACAGTGGATCTGTCTCCTTCCGCCATTTTGAATGACGGGTTGATGGGGGGTATGAACTGGCTGAGCACCTATATGGAAAAAAAATTTAATTTCAAAATAGATGTCTTTGCAAAAAATGAGGTTGACCCGATCTCGGAAAACACCTGTTATCTGCTTTTCCAGTGTGTAAAAGAACTGCTTTTCAATGCAGTGAAATATTCCGGCGAAGAACAAGCCAGAATAGCGATTGAACGGACCCGGGACCATAAAATCCGCCTGATTGTCTCTGACAACGGCAAAGGTTTTGATCTGGAGCAGGTCACAGGCACAGACATACACCAGAGCATGACGTCTCTGGGTTTGTTCAGCATTGAGGAGCGGTTAAAAGATATTGGCGGCCGAATGAAGATCAATTCTGCCCCGGGCCAGGGAGCGGCCATCACCCTGACCGCCCCGGCCGGTGAAAAATATGAAAATAATTTTCCTTTAATGGACAGGCGGAAAGGCGACCCAAAAAAGGGGTCCCGTATTTCCGTCCGCCCGCCGAAAGACCGCATCGGCATTATCATTGTTGACGACCACAAACTGCTGCGCGAAGGACTTACCGGTCTGCTGCAGATGGAAACGGATTTCGAGGTACTGGGGGAGGCTGCAGACGCGCCCACCGCAGTTGAGCTGGCTGAAACACTGCTGCCGGATGTGGTTATCATGGATGTGAACCTGGGTGAAACAAACGGCATGGACGCCACCCGGCAGATCCTGTCCAGAGATCCGGACATCAAGGTCATCGCACTCTCCATGCACAGTGACAAAAAAGTCAGAAACGACATGCATGAAGCAGGTGCCAGTGTCTTTTTGAACAAAAGCATTCCCTCGGACGATCTCATTACCAAAATCCGGGAAGCCCTGTCTGATAACTGAGCTTTATTCCAGTGTTTTCTTGTGAAACCTGGTTTGTTTTGGCCTGGTTTATTTTTGGCCCAGGGCTTCGAATCCTGAAACAATATCCAGCAGTTCTCCGGTAATAGACATCTGCCGAAGCTGATTGTACTGGTTTTCAAGATCGTCCATCAGCTCTTCGATATTTTTCTGGGCACCCTGCATGGCTGCCAGGCGTGCTGCATTTTCACTGGCCATGGATTCCACATAGGCCCTGAATATGGTCATAAAAAGATATTCCCTGATCAGGCTGGACAGCAGCTGGTCCGGTTCCATGGTAAACATGGGCAGGCATGCAGAGTCCCAGGTACGGTATCGGTACTGTTCAAGCCACTGGCTGTCGATGGGCAGCAGATGGACAGTGTGGGGGCTGTATCCGGCAGCAGACTTCTGCCGGGCATGAAACAAAAGGATATGATCCACACCGGTCCGGGCCTGCCAGGTATCAATGGCCATCAGGATGTCTCCCACATGGGGCGTAATGGTGTTCACAGAACCGGGCAGTTCCCTGATATCCCGACAGTCGGCACCGGCATCCGCCATAAGATCTGCGGCCCGTATTCCCGCACATACCACCGGGATCTGGGCCAGCTGTGAAGGAGAAGACTGCAGTTCAGCCAGGGCATGGGATGTCACCTGTTCGTTGAGTGATCCGCACATGCCCTGGTCAGATCCGAATACCACGGCCCCGGGCTTTTTTCTGGCAGACTGTCTGGTATACAGCCGGGTGTCCGGATCATAACGCAGAACAATACCCAAAGCCATCTCAAGGGTTTGTGCATATGCCACCAGGGAATGGGATGCCTGTTCATACTGGCGGATGTTTACCGCAGCCAGAGACTTCATGGTCCGTACCACTGTATGCAGGTCATCCGTACTGTCGAGCCTGCGCTTAAGCTGTGCCAGTGTCTGCATCAGACGATTCTTTTCTATAGGGTTTTACAGCTTTTTGGGCTGTCTGCACCAGTGCATCAATGGCTTTTTCATCGATTTTTTTTGCCTGGGCAATATTGTCCATCACCTCCTGGTGATCTGCATTGGCTGCCTGGCGGATTTTTTTCTGGGCTTGTGCCATATCCGACAAGGCGATATCATCCAATACACCATGGGTCAGGGCGATCAACACGGCAATCTGATCAGGTGCAGGCAGGGGAGAATACCGGTATTGTTTTAAAATTTCGCGTATCCGCCGTCCCCGGGACAGCTTTTTCTGGGTTTCTTCGTCCAGGCGGGCCCCAAAGCGTGAAAATGATTCCAGTTCCTCAAACTGGGAATATGTCAGCCGCAGGTCTCCGGCAACGGTGCGGTAGGCCGGCAGCTGGGCTTTACCCCCCACCCGGGATACGGATTTTCCCACATCCACGGCCGGGAGTATGCCTTTTCTGAAAAACATGGGAGACAGATAAATCTGGCCGTCGGTAATGGAAATAAGATTGGTGGGAATGTATGCGGAAATATTCTGGGCCTCGGTCTCAATAATGGGCAGCGCTGTCAGAGATCCCCCGCCTTTGTCTTTGGTCAGGCGGGTGGATCTTTCCAGCAGGCGGGCATGGATATAAAAAATATCGCCGGGGAACGCTTCTCTGCCCGGGGGTCTGCGCAAGAGCAGAGAAAGCTCTCTATAGGCCCGGGCATGGCGGGTGAGGTCATCATAAACAATGAGCACATCCTGTCCCTGGTGCATGAAATGCTCTGCCATGGCAGTAGCGGTATAAGGGGCCATGAACTGCAGTCCCGGCGGATCTTCCTCCGTGGAAACCACTGCAAAGGAATAATCCATGGCATCATGCTCCCTGAGTTCTGCGATTACCTTGGCAAGGGCTGCCCCGCGCTTGCCGATACCACAGTAGATGCAGATAACATTCTTGTCTTTCTGGTTGGCAATGGTGTCAAGGGTTATGGCGGTTTTTCCGGTCTGCCGGTCCCCGAGGATCAGTTCCCGCTGGCCCCGGCCGATGGGAATCAGGGTGTCTATGACAGTAATGCCTGTCTGCAAAGGGATGCTTACCGGTGCACGGTCCATGATTTCCGGAGCCGGCTGTTCCACCGCCCGTAAGGTGGTATGGGAAAGGGGACCTTCCCGGTCCAGGGGTTTTCCCCGGGCATCCACCACCCGGCCGATGAGCGCATCACCGGCTGGAACAGACATGACCCTGTGGGTCCGGTTAACCTCATCACCGGCATTGAGGTTGTCGGTTTCATCCAGCATGATCACTCCGATGACCTCCGGACTCAGATCAAAAGCCATGCCATAGGCATCCGGGGTGCAGACCAGCAGCTCCTCGGACTGCACATCTGTGAGGCCTGAAACCGTTATAATGCCCGAACTGATGGAAGCAATGCGCCCATAATCGCGCACCTCCAGGGAAGGCTGTTTTTTCTCCACTATATCTGCCATGGCGGAGAAAAATCCATCCATCACAGATACCAGTTCACCGGTTTGTGATTCATTGGTTTTCTGATTCATGGTCCCTGCTTTCAATGGCCTGATCCAGCTCTTTTTCCAGCGCCTCCAGATAATTTTGTGCATGCCAGGTGATTTTTTTGCCGCCTGCGGCAAGGGCCAGACCAAAAATCAATTCCGGTCTGACATCAAAGGCAATTTCCTTTAAATCCGACCGCTTTTCCGACAGCGTTTTTTGAATGGATTTTTTCTGCTTTTCAGACAGTTCAAAACCTGTGCTTATCCTGGGCGGTTCTTCAAGGCTTTCAGGCAGTTTGTCTTTGTCCAGGTCCTGGAACCGGGACAAAAATTTCTTAACTGCCTGGTCCTGCACATCGGTGTCCGCCAGAAGGGACAGGTTTTTTTTCACTGTATCAAAAATCTGGTGCGCCGCCTGCTTTTGAAACCGCTCAAAAAAAGCGGATTTTTGCTTTTCCAGGGCATTCTGCCAGCTTTTTTTCAATCCGTCCACTTCCTGCCGGGCTTCTTTTACCAGGGCATTGCGCCGGTCGTCTGCCTCTTTTTCAGCTTCTTCCAGTCTGGCGTCCCACTGGTCTTCCAGCGCTTTGGATTTCTGGGTATAATTTTCGTATTCCTGCTCAGCATCCTGCTTTTGTTTTTCTGCCCTGTCAAAGCGTTCCTGGATATTTTTTTCCCGCTGGTCCATGGCGTTTTTGATTTTATCAAACAAGAATATCTTCAACAGCACAAGCAGGATCAAAAAATTGATCACCTGGGCTGCCACTGTAAACCAGTCAATCAACATGGCATTTTCCTCACTTGGCTGCTGAAATCACATAATCCCAGAAAGGATTGGCAAACAACAGGATCATGGAAACAACAAAACAATAGATGGCGGTGGATTCAATCATTGCCAGTCCCACAAACAGGGTGCGGGTGATGGTGTTTTTTTCATCCGGCTGCTGGGCAATGGAACTCAAGGCGCTGGCCACGGCCCGGCCTTCACCGATGGCGGGACCGATGGCTCCCACTGCAATGGCAAGGCCTGCTGTAATAACCGATGCCATACCGATAAGACTTATACTGTTCATATAAAAACCTCCTTTACTGGTTATCATTTTTTTTGGGCTTCTGTGTGTTCCTGGACCTGGGTGGCAGAAGCAATATACACCATGGCCAGAACAGCAAAGATATAGGCCTGAATCAGCCCGGTCAAAAGGCCCAGCAGCTGCATGATCACCGGAAATATAAAGGGAATGATGGCCAGAAGAATCGCCACAATCTTTGAAGCGCTCATGAGATTGCCGAAAAGCCTTACTGCAAGGGCCAGTGTCCGGGACAATTCCCCCATTATATTGAAAGGCAGCATGAACACAGTGGGCTGGACATATTGTTTCAGATAACCGATCACCCCTTTCTGGGCAATGCCGAACAAGGGCACTGAGATAAACACACAGATGGCCAGTGCTGCTGTGGTGGAAAGCGAAGCTGTAGGCGATTCATACCCCGGCACCACAGTGAGCAGGTTGCAGGTGGCAATAAAAATAAACAGACTGCCGATAAAAGGCATATACCTTTTTGCTTTCTGCCGGCTGATTTCACTGATCTGGTCCTGGATTCCGGTTACCAGAATTTCCAGGATATTCTGCCAGTAACTGATTTTCGGCGCTGTGGACAACCGTCTTGTTACAAGCCAGGACCCGATCACCAGCAGCGCCATTACGGCCCAGGTAAATACAATGGTCAGGTTAAGGGAGATAAAATGGTATTGAAAAAACACCACCTGGTCCGGGCTGATCTGCTTGATATCCATAAAATTCATATGTGTGATCCTTTTGCCCCGAAAACAGCAGAAGGCTGCATTTTAAAAATAAAAATCCTGCGCATGATCAATATGCCGGCAAGACAGGCAATCATGCCGGGCCATTCACCATTTCCGGCAAAATACACCCCGGTGAGGGTAACAAAAGATCTGACAAGAAAACTTGCCACAAACACAAGGCCATAGCGGCTTGTGCCGGTAAACCGCTGCAGGGTAAGCCACAGACCGCCAAAGTGAAAACATCCGATCACAAGGCCGGCTGCCAGACAAAAAGCAATTGTGTGCAGATCATGCCAGGTCATATCCATTTGCATCTCAATCCTTTTTTCTGCTTTCCCGTTTGATCCAGTACCAGGCATTCCAGCAACCCGTAATCACCCCGCAAAACAAAAGGGTCAAGGTCCAGGAGGGCCTGCCCGGAAAGGTTTTGTCCAGCCAGAGTCCTGTGAATATGCCGATCACAGTGGGAATGGCCACAGACCATCCCACCAGGCCGAACATGCCCAGCCCGAACCACACAGGATGCTCCGCTTTTTTGCGGGCAGCCAGCTTGCGCTGTTGTTTCTCCTCAATGGTCCGGGAAAATTTTTTTTCTTCCTGGTTCTCAGCCATGGTCCTGGAACTCCAGAAACCGCCGGATAAATCCGGCTTCAATGCGGGAAGCTGATGTGCGCATATTTTTTTCCTTTTGTTCTTCTTTTAAAAAATCAGTCTCCACGGTGTTTTTAAGGGAAGCAAGATCCGGATCCTGTACTGCCCTGCGGGTGGACACAAAAACGGTATCTCCTTTTTTGACCAGGACCCCTTCCATCACTGCCATGTGCTGCTCATAGCCGTTTTCATCTTCAAAACTCAAAATGCCGGAGACCAGTGCGGTGACAAAATCCACATGCCGGGGAAGCAGGCCAAAAAAACCATCCATGCCTTCGCCTGTGATCTTCCGGACCCGGGTGTCCAGAAAAATACGGGTGGGAAGCATTACCTTGAGTTTCATGATGTTTTGGCCTCATCTATTTTACCGATCATATAAAGGGCCTCTTCCGACCGGTCTGAAAACCTGTCATCCAGGATCTGCCGGCAGCCTTCCAGGGCATCTTCAATACTGACGGCCCGGCCTTCATAACCGGTGAACTGTTCGGTCACAAAAAACGGCTGGGTCAAAAACCGCTCCAGACGTCTGGCCCGGTAGACGGTCTGGCGGTCTTCTTTTGACAGTTCTTCAATGCCCAGCATGGAGATGATGTCCTTGAGGTTCTCATATTCCGCCAGATTTCTGCGGATATCACCGGCAATGCGGTAATGTTCTTCTCCCACAATATCCGGGGTCAGCATGCTGGAGTTGGACTGCAAAGGATCAACCGCCGGGTACAGTCCTTCACCCGCTTTTTTCCGGGACAGAACAATGCTGGAAGACAGGTGCCCGAAGGTGTGGACCGCTGCAGGATCTGTAAAATCATCCGCAGGCACATATACGGCCTGGACCGATGTGATGGCGCCGGTGGCGGAATTGGTGATCCGCTCTTCCAGCGCGGCAAGCTCGGTGCCCAGGGTGGGCTGGTAACCAAGGCGGGATGGCAGCCGTCCCAGCAGACCTGAAACCTCCATGCCTGCCTGGATAAAGCGGAAAATATTGTCCATGAGCAAAAACACATCCTGGTTGAGATCATCCCGGAAAAATTCCGCCATGGTCAAAGCGGAGTGGCCCACCCGGAAACGCGCCCCCGGGGGTTCATTCATCTGGCCGAAAACCATGATGGTTTTGTCCAGGACACCGGCTTCTTTCATTTCCCGGTACAACTCCTCTCCTTCCCGGCAGCGTTCACCCACCCCGCAGAACAGGCTGACCCCTTCATGGATACCCACCATATTGTGAATCATTTCCATGATCAGAACGGTTTTTCCAACACCTGCGCCGCCAAACATGCCGCTTTTGCCGCCCAGCTCCAGCGGAGAAAGAATATCAATCACCTTGATGCCGGTTTCAAAAATCTTTGTGGATACCTTCTGGTTGTCCATTGAGGGGGGGGGACCATGAATGGTGCGATAGGAAGATGCTTCCACCTGTTCCTTTTTATCAATGGGTTCGCCGAACACATTCAGGGCCCGGCCCAGCAGGGATTTGCCCACCGGCACCTCAAGGTGGCGGCCGGTATCATGGATGTCGGATCCCAGGGCCAGTCCCTGGGTTGCTGTCAGGGCAATTCCCCGGATGGTTTCATCATCAAGATGCAGAATCACTTCAATTTTGATCTTGTCATCCTTTCCGCAGGTCAGCATATTGTGCAGCGGCGGAAGGGTATGGGAAAACCTGGCATCCACAATACTTCCCCTGACCGAAACAACACGGCCTGTATTACCGGGATTGTTTTTTTTATCTGACACGCTCATGGGCAGCCTTTTTTGCTTGTATTGAACTAGGGAACATCTGTGCTCTCCTGTATGGCACACTGGTCATCCGGACAAAACAGGCGCAGCCAGATGCCTTTGGTATCTTTGGAAGTTGTACTGCCCACCGGCAGGGTGATTTTGTCTTTTTCCACTGAACACGCCCCTTCCGGACAGTCCACTTCCAGCCATACTCCGGTTTTTTTTTCTGTTGCCTTACGTTTTTCTTCGGGCAGTTCTGATATTTCATATTCCGGAAGCACCCGGGCATTTTCAATGAACACTTTAAACTGATTTTCCTGAACATCTTTTTTCATGCTGTTTCTCCTGTATAAACAATTAACATCAGATATAATCACTTCAGATAAAAATATGCTGCAGCCGGTCACATGGCAAACCGTTCAGCCATATGGCAGGGGATCAGCATTTTTCCATGAATTCGATATCTGCAATCTTTCCTTCCACAAGCCTGGGTCCCTCTTCAGCACCTGTGTTGGTCACCTCCATTAAAAATTTGTCCGGATCCTCGGTCGAGGTAACCGGTATCCCCACAAACGGGGACGGGATATCTTTCATTTTCACACTGTAGGTGTATCCGCCCTGGCGGTTCATGGTAATGAGCTCATATATCTGCTCTTTTGGATCTGAGGCCATGACAACTCCCTTGCTGGTTGATTTAAGGTTAAATTGAAGGGATCATGCTGCACCCGGCAGCACCGGATAATGCATGCATGCCTTCATCTGTGTTTGCTGTATGATGTAAAAAATATCCTGAAAACCGCGGGGATTCAATACATGGATCTACGTAATACGCCCTGGTAAAACATGCAGACCATGCAGACCAGGTCTGCCTGTGATCAGGCCGATGTGAGAGCAAGCCGGGCATACAGCGGCAGATGGTCGGATACCATGCGGGTTTCATAATCCAGGGGCACCTGTACCTCCAGTGGTGAAAAATGGGGAGAAATGAACATGTGATCAATCCGTCTGATGGGAAGCCAGGAAGCAAAGGTTGCTTTTGGATACAATCTGCCTTTATATACTTTCTGGATATCATCAAGGCATTGCGTAATTGTCTTATAAACAATCGACCGGGGACCGGCATTAAAATCACCGCACAGGATCACAGGGGTTTTTGGATACTGCTGATCACACACCCATCTGCTGCTCACCAGGGCGGCTGCCTGAAGTTTGCGGTCTTTGGCCCGAAGACCCAGATGGGTGTTTAACACCCGCACATCGCCCTGCGGGGTTTTCATTTGCGCCATCATCACCCCTCTGTTTTCTATTTTTTTTGCCGGAGGCACCGCCGGCAGATAGCCGCAATTCAAATCCTCTGCAGGAAACCGGCTCAGGATGGCCAGTCCGTATTGGCCCCCGGGGCTTTCCTTTAATGTAAAAAAATTATGGGACATGCCAAGGTAATCGGCAATATATGCTGCCTGATTGATATAACCGGAACGTTTCTGGCCGACATCGACCTCCTGAAGCGCAATAATGTCGGCCTTAAAGCGCAGGATTGTTTTTGCTGTCCTTTCCGGATTATATTTGCGGTCCATGTTCCGGCAGGAATGGATATTGTAGCTCAGTATTTTCATGCTGCTAACGGTTTTGTTTGCGTCGTTTTTCCTCATATTTTTTTTCCTGCCTGGTCTGTATGACTTTTTCTCTTTTCTGCTCGTCCACCGCCTGTTGATGGGCATTTTCTGCTTCCCTGTTTGTTGTGCGTTTTCCCAGTGAATCAATGGTTTTTTCCCGGCCGTAAAGAATCAGGGTATCTCCGGGATATATCTGTGTTTCTCCTCTGGGCACCCCCACATAACTGCCGTCATCGCGATGGATGCCCAGAATCAGTATTCCTTCTTTAGGGAGCCTGCACTCGGTCAGGGTTTTATTTGCAATCCAGTCATTTTTTTTTACCTGCAGTTCCTGGACCGAATATTCACCGGAAAGATGCAGCAGTGCTGTATAATCAAAGACTTTTAATTGTGTCCAGCGGTTTAAGAACTTTTTCATGACCCGGTTCATCCAGGTTTCCACATGTCTGGATCTGGCCAGAAACCACAACACACCCACCCCGGCCAGCAGCCATACCAGCCTGAGCAGGCGCCGGGGATCCTCCCCGTCGGTACCA
>Ga0102943_1001356_pt1 | contig 15411 bp, 15 predicted proteins | sample SalPonC_black_MG_FD_78174 | JGI IMG/M metagenome (GOLD analysis project Ga0102943, IMG submission 78174) | Salt pond soil microbial communities from South San Francisco under conditions of wetland restoration - Salt Pond MetaG... | ecosystem: Environmental > Aquatic > Marine > Intertidal zone >...
TTCTGATAAATTTAGATAAACGCTCAGTTAAGCGCTTATCTCCAAATTTTGCACTGCCAAACTCTTTACTCGTCCCATCTATGTCTTCCTGTGGCACTGTGGGATTATACAGAAATACAGCACATGTACAATAGGGCCTATAACTCATATTAATATTAGGTTAAATAGCTTAATTTATACTGTTTTCAAACAAGAGACTTATGTATAAAGCTCAGGGTGTCTACCCAGCAAATGCGCATGGCAAGTTGCGTGCTGCTACTTTCGGTCATGGGCGATTATATTCGAAGAGGGGTGAGAAAATACTCGGGCGAAGCAAGGCCTGAACGAACGACGTCGCTCGACAACTTGTCGAATTGAATTCGATGGCTATCCGGCCGTCCATTATCCACAAAAAGCAGTTAAACATGAAAAGCCCGTTCCTAAGAAAATTAGTTGATCGACAACGATAAAAATTTTATTCACTCAGGCTCTATGTGCAAAATCGCTCTTTTAGTGCTCGGTATTGTCAGCCTGTGCTCTGTTTGTTCTGCAAAAATGCGTGAGTTTACCGATAATAAAGGAGGTAAAATGGTCGCTGAAATCATTTCCGTAAAAGGTGCGGTCGTCAAAGTACGTCGCCAGGATAACCAAATTTTTAATATCGAAAAAGATCGTTTCAGTGCTGCGGACTTAAAATTCATTAAAAGTTGGGAGCAAAAAACATATTTCCCAAAATTAACTGCCGATACGGCTCTAAACATCATTGTCAATGCAGTAAAAAATGAGAAGCGAAATTTTACGGATCACGACAATGAAACGATCGAAATCTACCCTACCGTTAAAATCTTCAATCAAGAGCTGTACGCCCATTTTACCAACATTCATGCCACGGTCATCCTACTCGGTAAGAACACACACATAAAGAACAGAACACTCAAAGTTTTATCGAAAGAATCTTTCACATTCAGTATCGAACCAGACCAACGTTTTGAATGGCAAGGAACCACGATTACCTCCAAATTCGATGACAAACAAAGAGGCCGATTTGGGTACGAGTATTATGGATACGTGTTCTATTTAAAAAATCAAAGTGGCGAAATTGTCTATGCAAAGGCACCCGCTCAATGGATAACTGATGATGAGCACCATTTGCAGTTGTTGCAAGCACATCAAACCTTCAATCCCTACTATAAATAAAAAACTAAGCCTGTGACGGAAGGCATCACAGGCTTAAAATAATAAATTATTCAGAAAGATCGGAATGCCTTATTGGACAGCTTCTTTTAATGCAGCGCCTGGTTTAAACTTAACGGACTTGGATGCTGCTATCTGAATCTTTTCTTTGGTTTTGGGGTTAACACCCACGCGAGCTGCCCTCTCCGCGATTGCAAAAGTACCGAATCCAACCAGCTGGACGCTGGTGTCCTTCTTGACCCCAGCTTTAATGCTGTCTAACACAGCTTCTACTGCGCGTTCAGCCATGGCTTTTGTCGCGTCTTCGCCCAGTGATTGTTGCACATGATTTACGAGTTCTGATTTGTTCATATATTTATTTTTCTAACACAATTTACGTTTGAGGATTTGAGGTGGCGTATTAAGACGCGCAGAAGTCACGACCGTCAATCCTATAGTGGCTCAATCCCTTGAATTTCTAACAATGAACAGGCTCCACTACGCAGACGCATCCGTTTCTGGTAGTGTTTCATTTGTGACCTCGCCCATTCGCCCAGAAACCACGACCTTAAGTAGATGCTCCATGGCTTGAATTTGAGTAATATTCCTCTCCTCTGCTAACTGTGAAGACCGTTTCAGCAATTGTTTAGCCATTGTTTCGGCTTGTGCTTCGTCAGCTCCCAGTTTCTGGCACAGTTGCACCAATTCTTCCAAGCATTCCATAATAATTAAGCGCTAACCTCGATCTCCGGGAGTTTATTCGGCCCAAGGGCGAGTTGCATACCCGATTTAACATGGCGATTTTTGACCAAAGCAAGCCCCCAATAAGTTCCATCAAACGCTGCAACGCTGCGAACTTCGCCCACACTGTGTTGTCCAACATACAATGTTTGCGGAAGCGGGCTGATACCATGCTGCGATTTTATTTGCACAAGACTGCGCTGCGCTTTGCCCATTGCGTGCAAACGCGCCATCACCTCTTGCCCCAAATAACACCCCTTGTTGAAAGACACCGCACACCTCTCCAGTCCACCTTCCTGAGGCAAATCATTCGCAGTTAAATCGAATGGGATAGCCGGTATTTTTGCCCGGATGCGTTCTGTTGCAAGTTCGTCCTTATCGATAACAACGCCATTTATGTCGAGTGTTTTCAGGTGCGCCAAGACAGCAGCCAAACGACCCTCGGCACGTGGCACTAAAAGATCAAAGCTCGCTTCGGCAGCGTGACGTCCAGGCCATACCCACCCCCATTTGCTGGAAAGATACGCCGCGTCTGCAGCTGGAGCCGCAAAAAGTTTTTCAACAGTATGAGCAGCAGACGCACCCAGCAATACAAACCACTCGTATTCGGCAGCAACATCCGTCAATTCAACATCGTCGGCGATAATGTTATCTTCCAATTTCGTCCGCAAGTGCTCGCTAGAACAAAAATAACTAACGGCCAAAAAGGTATTTATATCCAGCTGCAAAATAAAAGCGTCTGCTTGAATTTTACCTTTTCGATTGAGCAGCAGTCCATAGGTCACCGGTGTGGTTTCCTCCCGGTTTAAATCATTCGAAAACTGGCTTTGCAAATAGGAGGCGGCATCTTCACCGGTAATACGGATGATGGCTCCGGGTCGGCTATGGTGGATTTTAACTGTGTGCATGCTGTGCATATTTTAACCGGAGTGTGCAAAGGGCAAGTTCATTGATGAAAACCAGAAATTAAGTCTTGAACCTCAAATCGAGCAGCATGAAGATGACTGTTCCCTTTAAAAGTTTAAATTTCGTGAAAAAAGTTAGTGATATCAACGTCGCGAAAACAATCAAATTGCCTTCTCCGGAAGAACTGATTGCTTCGCTTCCCCGTACTCCAACACAAGGCAGTTTCGTAGCACACAGTAGAGATGCCATCCATCGCATCATCTTTGGCAACGACAAACGTTTACTCATGGTCGTCGGCCCTTGCTCTATCCACGATGTCGAGGCAGGCCGGGAGTATGCACAACGATTTGCCAAACTCGCTGCCGACGTCGCGGATCGATTACTGCTGGTTATGCGGGTCTATTTTGAAAAACCACGCACCACTGTCGGCTGGAAAGGGCTCATTATGGATCCACATTTAGACGGGACCTACGATATTCCGGCGGGCCTCAAACTGGCGCGTAAGTTTCTGCAGGAAGTGGTCGATTTGGGCATCCCAACTGCAACCGAATTACTGGATCCCATCACTCCACAGTATATTTCTGACTTGATCAGTTGGTCAGCTGTGGGTGCTCGCACCACAGAATCTCAGACACACCGCCAAATGGCTTCCGGACTTTCCATGCCACTCGGCTTCAAAAATGGCACCGATGGCAATATTCAAGTTGCTATCAACGCGATCAAGGCTGCCAGTTCTGAACAAACGTTTCTCGGTATCGATACCAGTGGATACGCATCGGCTGTGACCACGCGCGGTAACCCGAACTGCCACATCGTTCTGCGTGGCGGTGCAAACGGCCCCAACTTTGATGCTGCCGCTATCGAAGCCACTCGCGAACGATTAGTGGCCAACCACCTTACCCCTGCCATCATGGTGGACGCCAGCCACGAAAATTCAGGAAAGAAACCTGAGCTCCAACCACAGGTGCTCGAATCGGTTGTCGATCAAATCTGCTCGGGTGCGGATTCCATCATCGGCATGATGGTGGAGAGCAATCTTCACGGTGGGAACCAATCCTTTCCCCGTGCTAAAAATGAGTTGCAATACGGCGTATCCATTACGGACGCTTGCATCGATTGGGAAACCACCGAAAACAGCATCCTGTTGGCTTATAAAAAGCTCAGCCAGCGTTTTTAGCGCTCGTTGTTCTCAGTTACAAAGACACTGCCAACCTTACACGCTGAGTCGCTTGCTTAGACTTGACACCCAAGGGTCGAGGAATTGTTGTTTAATCCATGAGTAAAAAACCTATTCGTGTTGCGGTCACCGGGGCGGCTGGCCAAATTGGCTATTCCCTTTTATTCCGTATTGCTTCTGGAGCGGTATTCGGCCCAGACCAACCAGTCGCGCTCAATCTCATCGAGATTGAACCCGCTATGAACGCATTGAAAGGCGTGTGCATGGAACTCGATGATTGCGCTTTTCCACTACTGACCGAGATCGTGCAAACCAGCGACTTAAATGTCGGCTTTCAAGATGCCAACTGGGCCTTGTTAGTGGGCAGTGTTCCCCGCAAACAAGGCATGGAACGGAGTGAACTGCTCGGCATCAACGGTAAAATTTTTGTTGCCCAGGGCAAGGCAATCAACGATAACGCGGCAAAAAACGTGCGTATTCTTGTCGTTGGCAATCCGTGCAACACCAACTGCATGATCGCCATGAACAATGCACCGGATATTCCTAAAGAACGTTGGTTTGCAATGACCCGTCTGGATGAAAATCGCGCCAAGACCCAACTGGCACAAAAAGCAGGTGTTCCAGTGGCGGCAGTCAAAAATTTGTGTATCTGGGGCAATCACTCACCCACCATGTATCCTGACTTCTACAATGCCACCATCAATGGCACCTCAGCAGTCGACGTCATCCAGGACGAAACATGGCTCAAGGAAACGTTTGTGCCCACCGTAGGTAAACGAGGTGCCGCGATTATTGAAGCACGCGGTGCATCCTCAGCAGCTTCCGCGGCAAACGCTGCCATAGACACCGTCATATCCTTAACCACACCGACGCCGACTGGCGATTGGACCAGCGTAGCGGTTTGTTCAAACGGTGAATACGGCACGGAGGCTGGCCTGATGGTTTCGATGCCGATTCGCACGAATGGTGAAAACTGGAGTATCGTTGCGGATCTGCCGATCAATGCTTACAGTCGGGAAAAAATCGATGCTTCTGTTGCTGAATTGTCAGAAGAGAGAAAAACCGTTGCCGACGTCCTCGGGTAAATCAGCTGCGCACCCGCCGAGTTTTTAAGACTCAAAGCACTTACTCGACAAGGGTAAGTGCTTTTATATGTTTATTCACTCTGTCGCAGAGGGTGCTGCTGCAGGTTCAGTCGCCCCTACCTCGGCATTGCGCATCGCATTGGCAGCAATCATGGCCAGCATTTGAGTAACCTGGCTGATTTCCTCATTAGAAATTTGAGCGGTCACATTCACTTCAGTGCCTTCGCGGAGAACCTCAATGCTCTCGAGAGTATCACGGAACATTCCTTGAACATGGTTCGGCTCAGCACTCTGAGCCTTTAATCCCTCCAAAATCACATTTACACTACTCGTCGCCAACTCAGCTGCATCTTGACTGGAAAACCCAACATGAATGCCTAACCGTAGCATATCCGTCAGGAGTAACCCCACCCCGATGTCCATTAAATTTTGAATCATTATTTTTTGAGGATTCGTCTCATCAGACGCCGAATCCTCGCTATTTGGTAACATACCCCGCTTCCATTGATCGCTCGGAATAAACCCCAACCAAAATGACTTTTCCGTCGGCAAGGCCGCAGCCGTTGCCTGCAAAGCAGCCGGCATACTGCCGCCTTTCTCGTCGATCATCTGCCGGACTTTATGGTCTTCTGCCACGACAATAAGCGCTGCCGTATCAAAAGGCACAAGCCCCGTGGCCATGGTTACGTCGGACTCAGGTATTGTCGTTGTAATGATAAAACCGCCATCTACTTCAGCCGTTTGCATATTCGCCTGCTCTTCTTCTGAAGCATTCGCTATAAAGAACTGTGTGAATTGCTCTGCGGTAACGGGCTTTGTGGTTTGCACGACAATCGCAATTCCAGATTTAGCAAAGGTAGCCAATACATCATCTTTGGTTTGTGGATCAAACGCATCGACGCTGGCCATATTACTCGCAGAAAAGGATACCGCAGCGATATCCAGCAACGACAGCCCTAAATGCGCATCTTTTTTCGCAAAAGGATCGGCTCCTTCTCCAGCGTCCCCCGCAAATACCCCTTTCATCTGCTGAACCAACGGTGAATGGATTAATTGCTGCCAATGAATTAAACAGAAAAACTCAGTCGTTTCGTCTACGCCAGCGTAAATGGCATGCGTTTTTTGGGCAGCTCCTGCCTGAGCGCCCATTAGCGTGGCAATCAGCAACCATAAAGGAACACGATTACTAACATTAAAATGACTTCGAATATTCATAAGCAAAGTGCGGTAGGTTAAAAACTTCTATAAAGCTGTAGATTTTGATCTACCCACTTGCAAGTAGATTTAGACGGCATCTTCCAATTCGGCACCATGTGCAGTACCCCACACAAAGCCTTGCCCGTACAACAAGGTTACTGATTGAGAGCATTTACTTACACGGTTGCTGCTGCCGCTTCGCCTTCAATGCGGCGGACCAGATTTTTCGCGTAAGTGCTGAAATAGCGCCTGCCCTCCCGGACCGCCGTAATCGCCTTTTTGAACTCTTCGAGGCCTTGACCTTTTTGAATGAACGCATCAGCACCCCCTTCGTATGCCAATTTCACTTTGTCAGGTGACATTGAACCTGTAAACAAAATCACCTTCGTCTCGGGCAACTTGCGTCTCAGTAAATAAAGTATTTCCAGACCACTGACCTCGGGGACACGTATATCGGCCATAATCAGGTCCGGCTTGAGGTCTAGAATGGATTTCATAGCTGTTGCCCCGTCGCCGGTAGCGCCAGCGATTTCAAGATCTGTAAAATCTTCGATATAAGACTTTACCAACTCGCGCAGCAAGGACTCATCTTCTAATATAAACACTTTCATAGGAGTAACTTTCAGAAAATAAGTCGGCAAAATAGACAGCTTCTGAAACGCCAAATCGGTAAATCCCAGAAAAAAGATGCAGACATAAGTTTGGCCGGTAGAGCAGTGATTCGCATGAATCGTACAGCTTACCGACCAACCTTGTACTACTTTGTCTATTCTAACCTTAACTCAAATAACCCTATGTAACTAATCGAAAACCCTGTCTTACAACGATTTACAGAATATATCTGTCTATCCAACTGCCTTAACTTAGCTTTCCGTTTATACTGAGTCATCCATCTCAGGCACATGTTCCGGAAAACTTACCAGAAACATGAAATTTCCTCGACATCATTAGAGCTCCTTGATACCCACGTGTGTTTTATTTATAGGGGCTATGCTAAAATTATCGTTACCAGGAAGTTTTGATCTTTTCAATTCCACCTGACGACTGATCTCAACACAGAGACCATCATTTTTGTGTTGGTGACAAGTGAGTCTTTACAAAACCGACAGTCTCCTCTAGCACGCTCGTTTGCTCGCTAACATCATTGCTACAATATACCTGAAAACCATAAAATAAACTAATGAACATCTGTTCCATTATTAGCCAAAATTTCAAGCAGCTACTGTATATTTGCCTGCAATTGCTCATTCTTGTTTCCCTAACGGGATGCAGTCTGACTGGCAAACAGTCTACCCTCGACCCCAAAGGCCCCCTGGCGGCCAACCAAATGCACATCTTTTTGGTCACGGTCTATGTGAGTTTGTTTATATTTGTCATTGTCGCATCCACTTTGATTTGGGTGGTCATTCGATTCCGCGAGAAACCGAGCGACAAAGACAAGCCATTGCCGAAATCTGGCCACGGCAATCCCTTGATAGAAATCGGTCTAATCGCAGCCTCTGTCGGCCTGCTGGTGATCATTGCTGTCCCGACACTTGAGGGCATCTGGCTCGCACATGAACTCCCTGAAGACCCAGCATCGCAAATGGGTGCATATTTCCAGGGGGATCTGGCCGAAGGTGAAGAAGAAAATTATTTGGAGATCGAAGCCCGTGGCTATCAATGGTGGTTTGGCTTCCATTATCCACAATTGGGCATCACCACCGGCAACGAGATGGTGATTCCCAAAGGCAAAGTAGTGAAACTGAAACTGCGCTCGGATGACGTTATTCACTCTTTCTGGCTCCCAAAAGTGGCGGGCAAAGTTGATTTGATGCCCGGCAGACGCAATTCTATGTGGATTCAGGCGGATGAGACGGGACACTATTATGGGCAATGTGCTGAATACTGCGGCGAGGCTCACGCATACATGCTGTTTCGCGCTGACGTTTTGGAAAGCGACGATTTCAATGCGTGGGTGGCAGAACAACAGCGTGGTAGCCAAGCACCCAACGGCTTTACCGCCAACAGCCCTGAGGCCACACTGCAGGACGATTGGACTGCCTGGAGCAAAAAAATGCGCGAACAACCAGCTGCATTTGCCGACGATCCGATCGCACAAGGCGCTCACTTATTTATGGGAGAGGCCCAATGCATCATGTGCCACAGTGTGCGCAACTCTCCTGCCCAAGGCGTATTGGGCCCCAACCTGACATTTGTGGGGCAGCGCAGCTCGCTTGCCGCTGGCATTCTCGAACACATCCAGGCTGATGGCTCCATCGACAAAACCGAACAATACAACAATGTCTATAATTGGATCAGCAAATCTCAACATTACAAGCCCGGCAATTTAATGTATTACACCGACCGAGGACTTATGAATCTAAAATTTGCGGGACTTTCTTATGAAAAATTGCAAAAGGTGGGTGTGACCGACGAGCAAATTCTTGCTGCTGGTGTGTCCAAAACACAATTAACGGCCATCCAGCAAGCTCCGGCAGACGATATTATGGGTGCGAATATTTCTGTCCCCAAGATGCTTAAGGTCACCGAGTTAGTCGGTAAAAAGGATTCACTCACTTTTAATGATTTTATGGAGCTGGGCATTAACGAAGCTTCTATTGCAGCTAAAGTGAGTGCCAAAGACTTTGCTGCAATCAAGGCAAATGCAACCAGCGATTTACAAAGCATGCTACCGAAACGTGCTTTCAAAGAACTCAATACGCTGTACAAAGATGAAATCCTTGCCGGTTTTACCCGTTGGCCAACCGATGAAGATTTTCGCAACATGGCTGCATTTCTCCAATCTTTGCACTAATTTTCCACAACGCTTACATTCATTATGGCAACTGCAGAACATCCAGCCCCGGTGGCACATAAAACAGAGCTTCCCGATACTCTGAGCGAAATCGGGCTCAAGCGTCCAGACAACAAGTCCGGCATTGTCGACTGGCTCACCACTGTCGACCATAAAAAAATCGGTATCATGTACGGTGCTGCTGCCCTGTTCTTTTTCCTGGTCGGCGGTGTAGAGGCACTGATGATCCGCATCCAATTGATGCAATCACAAAATGATTTTATCTCCGCACAGCTCTACAATCAATTATTCACCATGCACGGCACAACCATGATCTTTTTAGGCGTCATGCCATTGAGTGCTGCATTTTTCAATTTTTTAGTGCCTTTGCAAATCGGTGCGCGTGACGTTGCTTTTCCGCGCTTAAACAGCTTCAGCTTGTGGACGTTTGTCGCCGGTGCGCTGGTCCTCAATATGAGTTGGTTTTTTCAATTTGCGCACACCGTTGGCTGGTTTGGTCAGGACATGCTACACACAGACATAGTACCGGCCGGAGGTTGGTTTGGCTATGCACCACTCACCAGTAGTGAATACACCGGGCTCGGGACCGATTTTTGGATATTAGGCTTACAAATTCTCGGGGTTGCTTCTCTCGCGGCATCGTTCAATTTCATCGTTACCATCATTAATATGCGGGCTCCGGGAATGACCATGATGCGACTTCCCGTGTTCACTTGGATGACGTTGATCACCTCATTTTTGATCATATTCGCCTTTCCAGCGATCACCATTGCCTTGGCAGAACTGATGTTTGACCGCTACTTCGGCACGAATTTCTTTCGGGTAGCAGGCGGTGGCCAACCCATCCTGTGGCAACATTTATTCTGGGTATTCGGTCATCCTGAAGTTTATATTCTGGTGCTACCCGCCATGGGTATTGTATCGGAAGTGCTTCCCACATTTTCCAAAAAACCCCTGTTCGGATATCCCATTATCGTCTTTTCAGGTGCAGTCATCGGCTTCCTCGGCTTTGCTGTATGGAGTCACCACATGTTTACCACAGGTTTGGGTAAAGTTGCGACTGCGGCCTTTTCATTGTTGACCATGGCCATCGCCGTTCCAACCGGAGTCAAAATTTTCAATTGGATTGGCACCTTGTGGGGTGGACGTATCCGTTTTCCCGTGCCGATGATTTTCTCACTGGTCTTCATATGGATGTTCATGCTCGGCGGATTCAGCGGTATCATGCACTCTGCTGCACCTGCTGATGCACAGCAACAAGACAGCTACTTCGTCATTGCGCACTTTCACTATGTGTTGCTTGGAGGGATTCTGATGGGCCTGCTATCGGGCATTTACTTCTGGATACCAAAAATTTTTGGCAAACAGATGCATGAAAAATTGGGCTACATTGCGGCAGGCCTCATCATTATAGGATTTAACGTGACTTTTTTCCCCATGCATTACCTCGGGTTGACGGGTATGCCGCGACGCACACACACCTACCTCGGTGACATGGGTTGGGACTTCTGGAACGCGTTCGCAACAGGGGGCGCCATGTTATTGGGCATCGGGGTGGTGATTGTATTTGCAGACGTTGTGGTGACCATTTGTTCGAAAGCACGCCGCTGTAGCAACGATGTTTGGGACGGTCGCACACTGGAATGGTCATTGACCAGTCCCGTGCAGGAATTTAATTTTGCCCGCATACCTGTGATTGCCGCACGCGATGCATTCTGGGAGCACAAGCACGGCAACAAGGAAATCGGTGCCGTACCGGGCGATTCACATGGTATTCACATGCCCAGTCAATCCTGGTGGCCCCTTTTGAGTGGCTGCGGATTTATCGTGTTTGGCATCGGCATGTCGATGATGTCGGCTGGCGTACCACTGATGGGCTATGTCAGTATCATTGGATTGGTCATCGTAACACTCAGTATTTATCTTTGGGCTTTGGAGGGGCCGGGAGGCTACCATTTGAAAGTACCTGAAGCTATCGGTTCAGCAAACACACAGCCAAGCTCCCAATCTGCCCAGGCATGACCCACACATGCTTCCAGCGCGGTTTCCTGAATTCCAATCTTTATTCATTTTAACTCTATGAGCCAAGCAACTACAGTAGACGACCTGCATCACGAAGCACCTACGTGCACGGGCATCGATAACAAAAAGCTTATGATGTGGCTTTTCCTTGCATCGGACTGCATGTTCTTCGGAACTTTGATCTCGACTCATCTGATTTACCGAAAACTACACCCTGCCGGTTCAGTTGTCGAAGGGGATGTGAACATCCTCGGTATGTTCGATATCGAACTGACATCCTTCAGTACATTCATTTTGCTGATGAGTTCCTTTTTGATGGCACTGGCGGTATCCGCTATGCATAAAGGCCAAATAAAAAGTTTTCGCAATAATTGCCTGGGCGTCATTTTCTTTGGACTGATTTTTTTAGGCTGCCAGGTATACGAATTCCAACACTTCTTAGGGGGCCAAGCCATTTATTCATACACGGGCGTCAATGCAGCAGGTGAAGACGTCACCGGGGAGTACAAGGGCGTCGCCGATAAACAAGATGCCGAACACGCGTTTCATTTAAAACATCACGATTTCGAAATTACTGGTTTCAAACAAGAGCAGGTAAAAGTACCGCCTATGAGTTTACAAAACAGTGTGTTTGGGTCCACTTTTTACCTGATGACCGGCACTCACGGTGTCCACGTCGCCATCGGTGTGCTGTGGCTTTTTTCGATGTATATCTACTCGTTCACTGGAAAATTAAAAGCGCAAAATGCCATGGATGTCGAAATAGCCGGTCTCTACTGGCACTTCGTAGATATCGTATGGATTGTTATTTTTACTGCTGTATATCTGGTTGAGTATATCTAATTAAGCAAATGGCGCGAGCGCCATTGAGTTAAAATGAAACACCGCCGATCCATTACTTAACCTCTATGAGATTAGCCAGTATTCGGTAGCCAGCATTCAGTAAAAAATCTCACCCAAACATGTCAGGACTTTGGAATAAAGGTATCAACTAGAAACACCCACACATTTCTTATTTCTTATGGCCCACACAGCATCGTACGAAGAACTTGTAGAAACTGAGAACCAGCGTTATCACACGTTTATTAATATTGCCATGGCTTTAGCTGTGATTACCGGCATTGAAATTGTCATTATTTTCCTGCCCTTTTCATTTGCTGTCATCATGACCTCACTGATTGTGTTGTCTGTGATCAAGTTCATTGCCGTTATCCTCTGGTTCATGCATCTGATATACGACAAGATTTTGTGTTTCTACTTATTTCTAGCCGGTATGATAATCGCAACGGGCACCTTGGTCGCCCTATTGGCATTGATGGATCGCGAGGATGTTGACATGGAAGTTTATGGCCTGGACACTGCGCATGCTGTCGTTGTTAACGTCGCCGAGTCGTGAACATCTGAAGTCATCGACGTTCACCTTAATTAACCGATTTCAAAGTGCCCTTCCCACTGCATTGGCATACCGAACCTTTCCTGCTGATAACCATTTTGTTTTTTGGTTGGGGATACGCCATTTGCGTCGGTCCTCTCAGAGAACGACTGGCTCCCTTGCACACTCCTTATCCCTACAAACAAGCCTGCCTGTTTTATGCGGGCCTGTTGCTGACCTATTTAACCGTTGGTTCACCCCTCGACCAAATTGGTGAAGACTTTCTCTTCAGCGCCCATATGGTTCAACATATGCTGCTTATCTACGCCCTGCCCCCGATGTTTATTCTAGGCACACCTCACTGGTTAGTGGACCAATGGCTCTCAAAACGCATCCTGCATAAAATCTGCAAGGTAGCGTTTAACCCCGCATTTGCCGGGTTTACCTTTACCTTTCTGTATACAGTCTGGCACATTCCAACCCTGTATGAGTTAGCCCTCAACAATAAAACCGTGCACGTGATTGAACATATATCCATGTTCCTGCCGGGACTCTGCATGTGGTGGGCACTGTTGAGCCTTTCGCACAAAATACCACGATCGGCCTACGGCGTACGCATGTTGTACGTGTTCCTACTGATGATCGGCCAACTCCCTGTATTTGGCTTTCTCACTCTGTCCGAAGAAATATTGTACCCCACCTACGAGTTTGCTCCCCGGATCACCAGCATGGATCCACTCGAAGATCAAATCATCGGCGGTCTTATCATGAAAATCACGAATATGTTGGTTTCCCTGTTTATTTTATGTGTGTGCTTTTACCAGTGGTATCAGGCAGACGCCAATGCACCCGAAGCGACGATTCAGGAGAAACAAGACTTGGCAATCAAAGCCCAGCACGCCAAGCTATAGCCGTCTAATGTCTTGGGAAATTATTTTCGTACTCTGCGTTTTATTTTTTACGGTCGTCAGTTTTGCCCGTGAAAAACTGCCTATCGATGTGACAGCTACTACTGCGTTTGCAGTCTTACTGCTATGCAGCTCACTGATAACCTCAGATAAACTCCCTTCTTTAGACAGCCTGATCGGTGTTTTTGCCAATCCCGCTCCCCTGACCATTGCGGCGATGTTTATCATGAGCGCAGCACTGAACAAATGTGGCGTTATCGAGCTGATGGCCACTTGGTTAGAAAAGCTCACTAAATTGACCTATCCGTTATTTATTACTGTGCTCGTCATAGGTGTCGGCGGCGTATCCGCCTTCGTCAACAATACACCCGTTGTGGTCGTGTTCATGCCCGTGGTAATGAGTCTCGCCCGCAAAATGAACACACCTGCATCAAAATTGCTGATTCCGCTTTCATACGCATCTATTTTCGGCGGTGTGTGCACGTTGATGGGTACCAGCACCAACATCCTGATCAGCGGTATCATGGTGAAATACGAGATGCCCGCGCTGGGAATGTTTGAACTGTTTAAAGTGGGCTTTCCTTTATTGTTACTGGGCACCACTTATTTGATGCTATTCGGCCGCAAATTGCTCCCTGTAAGAGAAACATTGACCGCCATTCTTTCCGAAGAAGAACGTAAAGAATATATTACCGAAGCATATGTGAAAACCGGATCTGTGCTGGCCGGGCATTCATGGGAGGATTCGGACTTTAAAAAAACCCGTGGCATCCGCCTGCTGGAAATTATTCGCGATGGAGTTGCACTGTCCAGCGGTCGGCTGACCAAAGAAACATTAGAGGCAGGTGATCGTTTAGTCATGGCGTGTCATGCAAATGCGATAGCCAGTGCACGTAAAACAGAAGGCATTGACTTCGTCGGGGACCGGGGACTCGAGCTCGAGCCCATCTCTGCGCATGAAGGTGCGATTGTCGAAGGCGTCATTGGTCCGATGTCCACGATCACTGGCAAAACAATTCATGAGATCAACTTTCGTCAACGCTACCGAATGGTCATTCTGGCCGTGCATCGCCAAGGCCGTAATGTTCGTGAAAAATTGGAAACCTTGCCCCTCGAATTCGGTGATACCTTGCTCATGATGGGAACCGACAAAGCGATTGAAAACATTCGCAATAGTGAAGATATTTTGCTGTTAGACCGTCCAACTCATCCTTCTCACGACATCCAAGGTAAAACGCCAATTGTTGTTGGCACCATTGCAGCCATGGTGCTCGCGATTTCCTTTAACCTCATTCCTATTTTCGCAGCCGCCATTATTGCTGTAGCGGTCCTCTTTTTAACCGATTGCGTGAAACCGAAAGATGCTTACAACGCAATCGAATGGCGCATATTAATTCTCATTTATGGCATGCTCGCCCTGGGACAGGCAATGGAAGCCTCGGGTGCAACAACACTCGCAGCTGAAGGCCTGCTGCTGGCCTCCAGTCTCGGATCGGAAACCGTGCGCCCCTATATCATGATTGCAATCGTCTATTTCGCAACCAATATCATGACCGAGATGTTGTCCAACAACGCGACAGTCGTGCTCATGGCACCCATTGCAATCGGTATCGCAAACGCTCTCGGGATCGATCCACGCCCCCTATTGATTGCAGTTTGCGTTGCTTCGTCAGCCAGTTTCTCGACACCTATAGGCTATCAGACCAATACATATGTTTACAGTGTTGGTGGCTACAGATTTAGTGACTTTTTCAAAATCGGTATCCCCTTGAACCTGATTTATTTCACTGTCTCCGTTTTCCTGATACCCATTATCTGGAAGTTTTAATTTTGCCATCCACTATTCCTTCTGAATTGCCTTAGCCCGGACATTTCATCAGAGTCGCAGCAGAATGTTTCATGTCTAGAAAATAGCAGTGCCCAACGCAGCAGTGAGTTTGTAGACCATAGCCAGCGTAGCTTCTCTATTGTCATTACCCTTGGTTAATCGCTGCCGATGACGAAGTGTAGCGAAGGTGGATTCAATTGGATTGGTGGTGCGAATGTGCTTCCAA
>Ga0102943_1001358_pt1 | contig 15404 bp, 14 predicted proteins | sample SalPonC_black_MG_FD_78174 | JGI IMG/M metagenome (GOLD analysis project Ga0102943, IMG submission 78174) | Salt pond soil microbial communities from South San Francisco under conditions of wetland restoration - Salt Pond MetaG... | ecosystem: Environmental > Aquatic > Marine > Intertidal zone >...
CCAGGAGGAAGAAATTCGGGTTTAGCAGGTTATTATATTCATCTCGAGCCTGATAATTGTTTGCTCGCCGGAGGGATTTATATGCCGCCACCAGACCGGTTAAAAGCAGTTAGAACAGAAATTTTTGAAAACACGGAAGAATTTAAAAAAATCATTCACCATAAGAATTTTAAAAAACATTTTGGCAAAATAATCAGTGACAAAATGCTAAAAACAGCCCCTAAAGGATTTCCTAAAGATTTTAATGATATTGATTTGCTTAAGTACAAACATTATACAGTAATAAAAAAAGTTCCCGAAGATATGGTCACTTCAGATAAGTTTACCGCTGAAGTAAACCAAACGTTTAAAGCGCTTTATCCTTTTAACCGTTTTATTAATGATGGGATAAATTATCAGTTAGATATAGTTAGTTAGTTAGTTAGTTAGTTAACTTAAAAATTAAAAGCTTTTCTCTATAGCAAAGCAAATAAATCGGGAGTTTTTACGGCAATATTTGGACAAAAGATTCATGGTCAGTTCGGAATGACACTAAAAAGAAAATAATGCAAATACATTTTATCCTTGTAGAACCGGCAGTGCCCGAAAATGTTGGGGCAGCTGCACGAGCCATTAAAACCATGGGTTTTTCATCGCTCCGGCTGGTGAATACCAGTGTCCATCTGGACGAAAAAGCCGGTTGGGTTGCACATGCTTCGCAGGAAATTCTGGAAAAAGCAAAAACATTCACTTCACTCAAAGATGCAATAAAAGATATGGATTGGATTATTGGTACCTCGGCAAAAAAACGCAGGGTAAACGAAGATTATTACCCATCGAATAAACTGAATGAGTTGATAAAAGCCAAAGCCAATAGTATTAGCAATATTGCCATTGTTTTCGGCCGCGAAGAAAGCGGGTTAACAAACGAAGAACTTAAACTTTGTGATATTGTCACCACCGTTCCGATGAAAACTACTTACCCTTCATTAAATCTGGCTCAATCAGTAATGATTTATGCTTACACGCTATCCATGTTAAACTACGATAAAGAAGAAATGCCTGATCAAGAAGCTGATCAGGCTGAATTAATCATATTAAAAAATAAAACCAAAGACTTGCTTGCAACTATCGGGTTTAAAGACGATTCTGCAATCTATAACCGGATTATGGAACGTTTAATGCTTTTAGGTGAAACCGATATTCATTTACTTCTTTCCATTGAGAATAAAATCAGTGATGAACTCAATAAACTTAAAAACTAAAGTGCTGATTTAATCTGTTCCTGATAGCATTAACTTTTTGTGTTAACGACTGAGCCGATAAAGTAGCTCCCGAAATAGCCTGTATATCAGACCCATAATTAAAATCCGATGACTGGTTTTTATAAAATTGTTTTAACCATCTTTTCGACCTAATTTCTGCTCCATATTGTGACCGGTAATTTAAAATTTTCAGATGTGCAATTTGAAGTTCCGAATTAAATACAATCATAAAATCGAAATGATCAAATCTTCCCTCGGCAGATGTTAAAACGGCAAACCCATTTTTTTCTTTTTGCTCTATTACAGAAAAAAACAATTCTTCGCCCGAAGACAACTCACCTATTTCCGAAAGGATTATATCATTCACATCAAAAAACTTAGAAAGCTCTTTCTCAAATTTTTTGATCAACCCGGGATCCTTAGCATTTAATGGAAGTGCAGCTAAAAGAGTTAATATAACCAATAAGGCTCTCATAATAAGGTAAATTAAAGAGGGAAGTGTTTGGTTTAGAACCAAACACCTATTCCCATGTTTAGAATTGAATTAAAGTTGCTCTCTCCTGTATTTCTATACATTTGATAATCAACCTTAAAAGCAGCTCCACGATCCATTTTAAAAGCAAACCCGAAAATTAGTTCGGTAATATCATACGTTTCGTTCTGTATCATTCCAGAAATAACAGAATGATGCGTATTGTACTGCTCAAAACGAAAAAATGGAGTTAGTTCATTATTAATTGATGCATTTTTTTGGAAAATATCATAGGATATCTCGGCATAATACCCCAATATCGACTCTCCTAAATCACTGTTTGTGAAATTGTTGTATTCATCCACATTCGAAAATTTACCATAAACAAGTTGTCCGCGGGTGTGAAATCCGGAAAAGGAATAACGATAATCTAATCCGATCATATTAATTCCAATAACCGATGAGTCGGCAATAGATTTTGCTACCGCATCATTTTTATCCAATCCATTATATAATGTTGATTGAGATTTTCCAAAATACCCTGAAAGGCCAAGTTTTAAACCACTAATACCCGAATAATCAATTTTAGCAGAAATATTGGGTGAGCTAATATACGACTCAGCTCCTTTCTGGCGGCCACTCCGTAATCCGTTGGAGCCTTTAAAAACTCCATCCCCATCGTAACCGTTAAAACCATTTACCAGATATAGCTGATAACGCAAAGAGGCAGGGTTAATTCTTCCATCTACACCCAACCCAATTTCACGCCAGGTAGTTGGAACAATTACTTTGTCCACATTTGGTCTTTCTACTCCGTTAAATGAAGGAGGCTCATGATATTCATTAATGATTCCCATAGGAATTAATAACAATCCTCCTTTTACCGACATATTATCAAATAGTTGATAATCGAGGTAAGCCTGTTCGATATAAACTTCGGAAACATGCTCAAACTCAATTTCAGTAATAAATTTTGTTCTGTCGTTGAATTTGTACCCTGCAAAAAGAATTAAACGATGTACATCCAACTTTCCATTTCGATAATAATCTTTATCCAATGGCTGATTGTAATCAATTTGTCCGTAACCTCCAAAGTGTAATTTTTTCTGATTTTCGGTATTAAATATACTTTCACTAATGGATTCAGCCTCTTTCTCTTTTTTTACATCATTTTCCTGTGCACTTATTAAGCTAATTAGTACCAAATTGCTTAATAAAAGTAGTACTATTTTTTTCATCTGATTTAAATTTAAAAATTGTTTGTAATGATTTTCGCGACAAAAGTATGGCTGGTACAAAAAAAATACAATACCGCAATTATGGTATTTTGCATCTTTTTATCTTTTTTTAAAAGCAAAAAACACTAACTCTTTATGATTAGGACTTTACAGGCATTACACTATCTTAATAAAGGCGGATCCTTTGCCATATCATGAGAAAAATATTTCCCCGCAGGTTGACGTAAGTTGTATTGCGAAGCCATTACCTCGCCATAAGCACCGGCTGAAAAAATAACCAGCAAATCGCCTCGTTTGGTTTTCGGCAGCTGTATATCTTTTCCTAAATAATCAGCTGTTTCGCAAAGCGGTCCTGCAATATCGTACAGCATTTCATAGGATTCTGAAGAAATATTCTTTATTTTATGTTTGGCTTGGTATAATGCAGGTCTCAACAACTCCGTAAATCCGGCATCGACTATAATTGTTTTCCTGCTGCCATTTTCTTTTACATAAAGTACCCGGGTTAGTAATGATCCTGCCTGCCCGACAACAGCCCTGCCGGGTTCAAAATGAATCTCCTGCCAGGGTTTTGCCTTCAAATTTTGATAAAAAACAGTAAAATAAGCCTGAAAATCAGGAATTTGATTTTCAGGCTCTGAGTAGTCGATCCCCAAACCTCCACCCAAATTTATATGTTGAATATATATGCTATTTTGAGATAGATAATCCAGGACATCATTAACCGCACCACACAAATCCCTAAAAACCTTTAGATTAGTTATTTGCGATCCAATATGAAAGTGCACTCCATCCATCAACAGGTTCGAATATTTTTCTTTATTCTGAATAATATAATCTACGTCCTGTAAAGAAAGGCCAAATTTATTGTATTGCAATCCGGTAGTGATATGTGCATGGGTTTGCGCATCTATGTCGGGATTTATACGCAAAGCTACACGCACTTTTTTATTACAAATACCCGCAAAAGCATTAAGAATTTCAAGCTCCTGCAAGGATTCACAGTTTACACAAAAAATATTTTTATCAATCGCTAATCGTAGTTCATCGTCGGTTTTTCCAACACCTGCAAATACGATTTTATCGGGTTTAAAACCATTTTCCAATGCTTTTTGTACCTCATTTCCACTAACACAATCGGCGCCGAATCCATAATCAGAAATCATTTGGAGGATACGGCTGTTTGCATTCGCTTTTACAGCATAATGCAAATGATACCCCAAACGATTAGCTTCATGTATTAATACACTCAGATTTTGGCTTAAAAAATCTGTATCATAATAATAAAAAGGTGTTTTTAACCGGTTAAACCGAGTCATCAATTCGTTACTAAACATTTTTCGGTATTAAATAAATGATTATTCAGTATCTGAAGTGCTTCCATTTTATTTTCAGTATCAACAACTAATGAAAGATTAATACGACTTGCACCAAATGACATCATCTGAACAGGTATTGAATCAAGTCCTTCGACAATTTGGCCTAAAACTATATTTTTTTGTGATTCAAAGTCGCCAACGATACAAACAATACTTTGATCATGAATAACTTCAACCTCCCCAAGTTTTTTCAAATGATCAACAATCCCTGTTATATGTGTACAATTATCAATGGTCATGGCGACTGATATTTCAGAGGTTGTAAGCATATCTACGGGTGTTTTATACTTTTCGAATATTTCAAAAATCTTTCGTAAGAAACCATAGGCCTGTACCATTCTTCCCGATTTAATTTTAATAATTGTTATCCCATCTTTGGCGGCTACTGCTGTTAATCGTCTGGTTGAGGGATAATTATTAATCAGTGTACCAGAAGCAAAAAAATTCAATGAATTTTTAATTACAATCGGTATATTGCTTTGCTGTGCAGGAGTAATACTGGCAGGGTGTAAAATCTTAGCCCCGAAGTAAGCAAGCTCAGCTGCCTCGTCATACGACAAATGCCGCAAAGGAAACGTATCTTCAACATATCGTGGATCATTATTTTGAAATCCGTCAATATCTGTCCAAATTTCTATTTCTTCTGCATGTATAACTTTAGCAATAATAGTTGCTGTATAATCACTTCCGCTGCGACCAAGATTACTTATTTTCTTTTTGCTATCCATACAAATATATCCGTTGGTAATAAAAATTTCACAACCCTTCCTGCAGGATACCTCTTTTGCCAATCTTTTTTGAATATATTTATAGTCAGGCTCACCCGATTTATCTAACTTCATATATCTAAAAGCATCCAGATATCCGGCATCAATCCCTAAATCAAGCATGTATATATATATCACCATACAGGATAAAAGCTCACCCTGAGCCATAATTTCTTTTTCCCGTTTTTTACAGTTCATTTTATTGAGTACATTCTGTAAAAAAAGTATGGAAGCATTCAATTTTTTTAATGCCAGATTTTTAAAATTCTGACTTTGAAAAAGGCTTAGAATGATTCGTTTATGTCTTTCTTCTATAAGTAGAATCATTTGTTCTGCTACCCCATATTCTTCCGCTTTTATTTGCTTAACAAATTCCGATAAATAATTAGTAACATCTGAGAATGCAGAGAATACAACAATATTATCACCATTTAATTCTCTCAAATAACTAACTATTTTCCTTATTTGATTTTCGTTGCCAATAGAGGTTCCGCCAAATTTCAATACTTTCATAATCTTTTTTTTTGCGAAAATAATACCATCCTGTTCTAACAAAAAAAAAGATATAGAAAAAGTACATATTTATAACTTTTTGTTATATATTTAACAAATTGTTAAATACTATTGAAATGATTACCATATCACAAGTAGTTGAAGAGATTATCCGTAAGAAACCATTTATTACAGAAGCAATAAATAATGGGATAATTAACTTTTCGGCATTAGCGAACAATTTAAAACCGGAAGTAGAAGCTAAATTACTAAAAAGAGTTAACGAATCAGCTATAATAATGTCACTAAGAAGGTTACAGACAAGTAATCAGCTAGTTATTTCACAAAAATTACAACGTATGGCTAAATGGTTCGGTGATATTATTGTCCGTTCGAATTTAGCCGATTATACTTTTCGTAATTCAGACACATTATTAAAAAAACAGCAAACCCTATTAAAAAAAATTGCAGGCCGGGATGATTTTTTTTACACCATATCTCAGGGAGTGTACGAAACGACTTTTGTATTAAGTGATTTATTAAATGATGATATTCCTTTACTCTTTGAAGGTGAAAAACTACTATCTTACAGATATAATCTTTCATCCATAACTATCAAGCTACCCGCAGAAAACATTGATCAACCAGGATTGTATTATTACATCTTTCGAAAACTGGCATGGGATAGCATAAATATTTTAGAGGTAATTTCCACCACGAATGAAGTAACGATTTTAATAAAAGATAAAGATATTGACCGAGCATTTTCGGCTATAAAAAACATTAAATCAATAGCATAACTTATCAATCAATTGCTTTCAATTTATAGGCATTAACAAAAAGAATATCCCCCAAATCATTAAAACCTTCAAACAACTTAAGCCCTTCGTGCTTAATTTGTTCACTTCTAAAGCCTAACATTGTCAACCCCGCTTTTACCGACTTTTCATTAATAATTTCTTTAAGGTTCATTCCCTCATCTATATCAACAAATTCAACATTCCCCAGGGAGATAGGCAATCGTCCGGTCTTTACAAGTTCTAACAGGTGGTCAGTTGCCTCATCGTATTTCCCTTTCCGCCGTACATTAAAAATTTTAATTTTTCCTTTTTTCCAGTCAGGATGTCCCAAAATGATATAACTTAAGAGAATCATCAAGTTTAGATTTTCTTCATCTACCCTGCGAACCCAAATATGGATCCCTTCTTTGTAATTAACCCCTCTGTTTGACCCTCCAAGGATACACACATCATAATTACCGGAATGTACTAAAGAAAAATTTTCAACGATTTGTCCCAGGTTTTTTGGATCCTTTTTATCATATTCAAATAGTATCATATTATTTTCAAGTCCGGAAATTCCGGGTAGCTGAATAATTTGAGCTATGGCAGATGTATAGGAAGGAGATACAATAGTATCAACATACACATGGCTTTTACGGGATTCAGCACGCTCAATTAATAAATCTAAGGCTTGTTTAGCTTCTTCGTAGGTCGCCTTGCTGTAATAACCCTTAATATATTGGATATAGGTACCAAATCCATATTTATACGACAACCATGTTAATAACCGGAAAGCATTATCTCTGTCGGAACTTGCCTCTGTAACACAAACAGCTGAGGGATGCCACTGTTCTTTTTTCTTAATATTTTGATTTTTTTGAAGATAAACCTGCAAATTACGGTTTATTTGAAACAACGCACTTCGAAAAATCGATTCAAGACCCTGCCGGTCTTTATGATAATGACTAATATATATATACAGTATTATCATAAAGATAATGGATAAAACAGCATATAAGGAATCCATTTTAAACATCAGAAAAACAGAGAATACAAATCCGATAAGTGACAATATCCAATGCGAACGAAAAGTGGGTCTGTACGAAGGAGACGAACCAAAATGGTTTAAAAAAGAGATCAAACACAATGAACCATAAGTAACCATAAAAAACATGGATATAATACGTGCTACGGCATTAACATCACCCAGAGCAACAAATACAAAAGCAATTAAAACAGTAATTATTGAAGCGTTGAAAGGTTCATTCGTATTTCCTTTCCCCTTGGCCATTAAACGATTAAAACGCAAGAAAGGGAACGTCCTGTCAACACCTAAAGCCTGCAAAGTACGCGGAGCAACCATAACAGAACCCAACGCAGAGGAAATGGTTGAAGCTGCTAACCCTAAAGGTATAACTACTTCCCCCCAGGTAGCAACATCGGCCATAATTAATTGATTATTGATCAAATCATCAGGAGAAGCTGTTTTTACTAACTTTAAGATAATAAAAAGATATACAATAATGCCGGTAACTGTTGCTGCAACAGTTCCTAAAGGGATAGACTTCCCCGGATTTTTCAAATCTCCGGACAGCCCTACACCAGCTGTCATTCCGGTAAAAGCAGGAAATATAATAGCAAAAACAAGAAAAAAATCATCCATATTTCGCATGGGTGTATTAGAAATTCCGGATTGTGCAGTTTCAGCATAAGGTGTTTTTCCGATAAAAAATAAAAAAAGCGAAAAAAACAAAATAGCCACGACAACATATAAAGCTTTAACACCGAGGTTAGCTCCCTTCCTTAAAATAAGAATTGCCAGTAAGCCCATGGCCGGCAAACTAATCACCTGCCGGGGAAGATGTAAGTTATGAACCTCTTTGGCCCAGTTAAAAACAAATTCAAAAGCCTCGGTAAATGCAATGACATAAAAAGCCACACTAATAGCCTGAGACATAAATAAGGCAATACCAATTGTTCCCCCGATATTTAATCCAAAAGAACGGGAAATAATAAAATATTCGCCACCCCCTTCGACTCGTTGGTTGGTAGCAATTTCAGAAATAGCAAAGGCCGTTGGAATAGTAACAAAGTGACCGACAACAAGAATTATCAACACACCGAGAGAGCCAAGTGTTCCAACAGCAAAACCAAAACGCAAAAATAAAATCGCTCCCAAAATGGTAGAAATAGCCGTAAAAAATACTGGTGCTGTGCCAAAACCGCTGGATTTTCCTTGTTTCATATACTAATTATAAGTGAGTTTGATGTCTAAATTTAGTAATAAAAACTTTCATTTGTTCATCTTTCAAATAAAAAGCACAAAAAAAAGTCCACTGACAACCAGCGGACTTATAATAAATTTAATTGGATGAGTTTTTAACCCAAATATTTCTTAAGCAACTTATTTTTGGATGAATGCCTTAATCTTCGAATGGCTTTCTCTTTAATTTGCCGAACTCTTTCGCGAGTAAGGCCAAGTTCAACTCCAATTTCTTCAAGCGACAATTCTTTACCTCCTATACCATAGTAGAATTTAAGTACTAACCGCTCTTTTTCGGGTAAAATATTCAATGTTCTTTCAACCTCTTTAGCCAATGATTCTTCAAGTAAAGTATTATCTGCATTAGGCGAATCGGAATTTTCCATTACATCCAGCAAGCTACCTTCTTCACCTTCAGAGAAGGGAGCATCAACAGATAATGGTTTACCCGAAAGTTGTAGAGTATCTTCCACTTTATCTTTGGGTAAATCCACAAATGCGGCTAATTCTTCAGCAGTTGGTGTTCTGTCAAACTGCTGTTCAAGGGTTGAATAGGCCTTATGGATTTTATTTAAAGATCCTACCTTATTCAAAGGTAAACGAACAACTCTTGATTGTTCGGCAATAGCCTGCAAAATAGATTGCCGTATCCACCACACAGCATAAGAAATAAATTTAAACCCTTTGGTTTCGTCAAAGCGCTCTGCGGCTTTAATTAATCCTAAATTTCCTTCATTAATTAAATCAGGAAGACTTAACCCCTGAAATTGGTATTGTTTTGCTACAGAAATAACAAACCTTAAATTTGCTTTCGTTAAGCGTTCGAGTGCAGCACGATCTCCTTTTTTTATTCGCTGTGCTAACTCTACTTCTTCTTCTGCAGAAATCATCTCCTCTTTTCCAACATCTTGTAAATATTTCTCAAGAGAAGAACTATCACGATTGGTGATTGATTTTGTAATTTTTAACTGTCTCATCTCAGCCTCTCCTTTTCAATCATTTAATTATTCGGCGTATACAATGGGATTTTTACTATGATTATAATGGATATATATTAATCTTTTTATGATAAATTTACCAATATTAACCCCAAAACCTGAAAATTGTACTAAAAAAAGTGCAAAAGAACAACATTTTCTAGTATTAAAAAAGTTTTTTTAAATAAATATGTTTTTAGTTAACGTTAATTGGTAGTAAAATGTTTTAAAAAAACCTGATATTTTTCTTTATTTAGCTGAAAAGTTGGAGGATTACCTGTTTTTTTAACTAATCCAATGTTTCTAAGTTCCAGAATATGTTCAGGTCCGGTAACATTTGACAACCTCATTTTTTGAATGATATGTCCTAATGAGCAGGTATCTTCTTCCTGAAGAATTTGGAGAATTCCCATTTTTACAGAATCATCATAAATCTCTTTAAATTTGTTTTTGTTTTGAACAATATCTTTATCGTCAACCATGATTGATAATTATTAATTTATATATATCAAATATTATACTGTTTAATACTGTTTATCAGTTTTAAATTACTTTCTTTTGAATATACTTTGAACCAAGCACACTTAATGCTCCCATATATTTTAATTTAAAAGGAAGTAAATCACCCACTTTGTATTTTGGTTTTTCAGAACCTAAGTCAACAACAATCATATCCGAGCTTGCTCCGGAAATTTCCACACTATCATCCATAGGAATCATGTTTTCCGGATCGATATCCAGTAACCCGATATCAAGAATTGCTCTGTAAGAAGTTTTCCCATAATCTTCATCATCAAATGATTTAACTTCTCCTGCAACATTTGTTCCAAGTTCTCCGGTAGGAACTATGGGCTTTTCAGTTAATTCAATAATCTCTGTATTTAATTTTAGAATATCGTGTTTCATTTCTGGAATATCTTCTTCAGTAAAAAGATTATTACCCATAAACAATGTTTCACCTATTCTAAAATGAGTAATTCCTTCAGGAATTAAATTTTTAAAAACTAGCTCCAGGGTTACTGACGATCCTCCTGAAACATAAGGGATATTTCGTTTAAATTTAGCTTCAACTAATTGTTCGTATAAACATAACTGAATTAATTTATCCTGACTGGGCATTACACCATTTAAACAGTTTAAATTAGTTCCAATACCTACTACTTCAATGTTTGGTAATTTAAAAATACGGCCATAAAAATCAATAAAGTCATCGCCCAAAACACCTTCACGCAAATCACCCATCTCTATCATAATCATCACTTTATGTTTTTTCTTTTGACGTTTTGCTTCGTCAGAAAGGAGCTTTATGGTGCTGAATTCGGTATTAAAGCTTATATCGGCATACTTTACAACATTTTTGATTCCTCGTTTGGATGGTGGCCTGATATAAACTGTTTCAATGTTAGGATCCAGTTTCTTTACCACTCTTAAATTATCAATCCGGGCATCTAATATTTGTTCTACCCCCAGATTTATTAATTCTTGTAAATATCCTTCATTACCGCAAAGCAATTTTGAAACAATACCAAATTTAATATTATGCTTATCTAAAATAGATTTTAAATAATTATAATTAAATTTTAGTTTTTCCCTGTCAAGTTCTAAGAATGCCATTTTTATTTTTTTTAGTATAAACTCTTTTTTTGCTAATTTATTACTTTTCGTGGAATTGCCATAGGCAATCTTGCCAATAACTCATAATTTAACTGATTGTTAAAATCTGCAAAAGAGGCTAAAGTAATTTCTATGCCATTATCCTCCCCAATTAAGATTACTTCATCTCCACGCTTAACTCCCGGAACGTGAGTTACATCAGCAATAAGCATATTCATATTTACAACTCCGATAACCGGTGCACGCTGCCCGTCAATAATAACACGTCCCTGGTTACTTAAAGAACGACTATATCCATGCGAATAACCAACAGGAACAATAGCAATTACTTTTTCTTCCTGAGCAAGATACGCTGTTCCATAGCTAACAAACTCGCCGGTTTTCACCTTTTTTATAGACATTATCTGGCTTTTCCAGCTTAATATCCGTGTTAATGGGTCTGTTTTATCCATTCTTTTGTTAATATACTGAATAAAAGTTTCGCGTGTGGGCCAAAAACCATATTGCAATATCCCAATTCTCACCATATCCATCCGTGTACGCGGATAAGCAATGGCAGCTGCCGAGCAGGCAGTATGCCTTATCTCCGGAACAATGTCACGATTTACCAACCATTTATACAGGTGATTATATTTACGAATTTGCTTTTGTATGCGTACATGATTGGCAATACTTTCGGCGCCGGCATAATGGGTACAGAGACCTTTGACATAGAAAAAATCTCTGTTTTCTTTAATATATTTCACCACCTTTACCAACTGCTTTTGAGTAAATCCGGTACGATTCAGACCTGTTTCTACCTCAATATGTATTTTGGCTACTTTATTTAACTTCTTCGCTTTTTCAGCAGCTTTTTCAAGTTTAATCGTTTCAAAAACGAAGAATTCCAAATCATTATCAATAGCCCATTCAATTTCTTCATCTGACATCCACCCCATGATCATCACATCTGTTTCGGGCTTTTTTACCTGACATGCAACCTGAGCCTCTTCGGCACTAAAAACAGAAAAATGGCCTATTCCTGCTGCTTCTGCTATGGGTACAATCTGTTTTATTCCATGACCATAAGCATCAGATTTTATTACCGATGAAATTTTAACTTCATTGCCAAGATACTGTTGTAAAAAGTTTAAATTATGTATAAAAGCTGTTCGATCAATTTCTATAACTGAAGTTCCTGCCATAACTATTTCTGCTCATTTTTTAAGATTTGCTGAAAAATTCCGTAAAACATTTTTACTCCGTTTTCTATTATATCATCAGGAAAATCGTAGTCAGGATTATGCAATTGCGGCTGATCAACTCCCGAACCTAACCCAAATAAGACTCCCGGAAATTTAAGTGTAAAATGGGCAAAATCTTCGGACCACCGAAATGGTTTATCCAACGATTTTACAGGTATTTGATAGGTTTCTGCTACCAGGTTTAACTGCTCTACCAGGGAATTATTATTAATGGTTGCAGGAAACTCTTCAACATAAGAAATTTCAATACCCAGGTTACTTTTCTGCGCATTATCCTGAGCGATTTTCTCAGCTTCTCGGGTTAACACCTCCATATCTGAATTGGTATACGACCTGAGTGTTGCCATAACTTCTGCATATCCGGGTGTAGTACCAAAAGCAATTTCACCAAGCCGCGAATGAATGATGGTTACTAAAGTAAAGTCACCAAAAACATTTTCTTTTTGTGGTAAAAAAGTTAGTTCTTTAACAATATCAGCCATTGCAATGCCCGGGCTGTTTCCATTTTCCGGTTCTCCGGCATGGGATGTTTTTCCTTTTAACTTAATAATCATACCCTTTGATGCCGAAGCAAAGTTTTTCTCTCCCAAAACCACAGTACCCTTCTCATATCCGGGCAAATTATGTAAAGCAAAAACATAATCGACCTTTAATTGTTTAAAACGATCATCATTCACTACACGATAGGCTCCCTGCCCATTTTCTTCGGCAGGTTGAAACATTAAAATCACATTTCCGGCTTTGGGTCTGTTTTTAGAAAAAGCATCTGCAAGTCCGGCCAATATAGCCATATGACCATCGTGTCCACATTTATGACCTACTCCTTTATTTTGCGAACGATAGCTTTCATCAATCAAATCGTCAATCGGTAACCCATCCAGTTCGCAACGAAACAATACGGATGGGCCCTCTTCCTCTCCTTTAAAAACCACTGCAACCCCATGACCCCCAATTTCAGTTATTAACTGATCGGGTTGATAGGATTCCATAAAGTTAATAATTCGAAGCGCTGTTTGTACTTCGGAATCTGACAATTCAGGATGTTTATGTAATTCGTGTCTTAATATTTTTATTTTCTCTAAATCAAAAAGTCTTTCCATAAAAAATCATTATAATACATATGTTATAAAAACAACATGTAATCATACTAATAGTTACTAAACGCTAATAGTAATCACTAACCTGGAGGCAAAACAACTGTTTCAGCACGACAAATTTAACAAATTTTACAGAATAAACAAATAAACAATTTGATTGAAATACCTTAATTTACTGGTTTTGAACAAAAAACATTTCCCTAATCGTTCGACCAAACATGTTCTGCTGAAACAATCAATTATTTTCATAATGAATATTTTCATCAACGGTAATAACTGGTGATGCATCAATATTGTTTATATCAAGATATTTAATTATCAAATCCAATGCATCATTGATTTCTTTTTGTTGTTTGCCTGAGATATTCTCCAGGTGTTTTGACAGTCTGTCGTGCAGCAATGAAGGGGTCTCACCCAGCAATTCAGAGCCTTTTGAAGTAAGCACAATATACGTAGTTCTTTTATCATCCTTTTTTGGCAAACGAGCAATACACCCTTTTTTTTCAAGCCGTTTAATAATGCCGGTTACGGTACTCGAGTTAAGGTTCAGGTAATCTCTGATATTTTTTTGTGTTGATTGAAAACCTTCAGACCTACGTAAATATTCCAGGCATAACAATTGAGGAATGCTTAATCCGTGTTCTCTTTGAATCTTTTTCGATTCAATATTAACGGAACGTACTATTTTTCTTATTTTAATTAAAATATCTGTTGAATTCATTCTATAAAATTAGTTTCTGCAGAACACAAATATACCTTTTTAAAACCATAACAAAAAACAAGGCTGATTTTTTCATTGTTTACCCATAAAAATCAATTTTAAATAATAACTTCGCACCCTGTTATGAAAAAAAATACAACTGCCTATATTGCTGTAAGTTTAGCAATGATTTTCTGGAGTTTTACGTTTATCTGGTATAAAAAAGTATACCAGTTTTATAATCCTGTTACTACCGTATTTTTTCGACTTATCATATCCTCTATCTTCCTGTTTGCTTTGATGTCTCCCCTTAAAAGAATTGAAAAAATCCGAAAAGGAGATTTTAAATATTTCTTATTGGTATCGGTATTTAATCCGTTTCTTTATTTTATCGGCGAAAGCTATGGTGTCAAACTGGTTTCATCAACATTATCTGCTGTAATCATTGCTACTATTCCTTTGTTTACTTCATTTACCTCATCATTTTTTTTGAATGAAAGAATTACCCGAATGAACTTGTTGGGTATTATTTTTTCTATTATTGGTGTTAGTTTTATTATTTTCGAAAAAAATGAAGGTATCACCGTTTCACCTCTGGGAATTGCCATGTTAATGCTCGCTGTAGTAGCTGCTATAGGCTATTCAGTTGTTTTAAAAAATCTATCAAACAGATACAATTCAATTAGTATTGTTTCTTATCATAATCTTATAGGCATATTTTTATTTGCCCCTTTATTTTTTATTTTTGATTTTAATGATTTTAAACAAACTGGATTATCGCAGGAAGCATGGGTCCCATTACTGGAGCTTGCATTTTTTGGTTCTTCATTTGCTTTTATCTTTTTTACCTTTGCCATCAAAAGAATCGGTGTGGGCAAAGCCAATGCTTTCACAAATCTAATTCCGGTAATAACAGCCATATTAGCTTATTTTTTATTGGATGAAATACTTAATGTAACCAAAGTCACCGGCATATCATTAGTAATTGGCGGACTATTTCTATCACAAATCAAAACAACCGGATTAAAACAAAGATTAAGAAACTATATTAGACCCAGTGAATAATGAGCTTTAACAGACTCTCCATAAACGAAATTAAAAACAAAGCGCTGGATGTATGGCAAGAAAATAAAAC
>Ga0102943_1001359_pt1 | contig 15403 bp, 14 predicted proteins | sample SalPonC_black_MG_FD_78174 | JGI IMG/M metagenome (GOLD analysis project Ga0102943, IMG submission 78174) | Salt pond soil microbial communities from South San Francisco under conditions of wetland restoration - Salt Pond MetaG... | ecosystem: Environmental > Aquatic > Marine > Intertidal zone >...
ATCTGCATGGTCTCGATGCGCGGGGCGTGGACCGAGAACTCCTGCCGGCCGGCGGTGAGGGCCTTGGACATCTCGTTCAGGATGTGCAGCCGGCCGTCCTGGGCCTGCGCCAGCGCCTGCTTCATGATCGCGGGCATGATGCCGGCGACCTTGATGTCCATCTGCAGCGAGGTGACGCCCGACTCGGTGCCCGCGACCTTGAAGTCCATGTCGCCGAGGTGGTCCTCGTCGCCCAGGATGTCGGTCAGCACCGCGAAGCGCCCGTCATCCTCCAGGATCAGGCCCATCGCCACGCCCGCCACCGGCGCCTTCAGCGGCACCGCCGCGTCCATCATCGACAGCGAGGCCCCGCAGACCGACGCCATCGAGGACGAGCCGTTGGACTCCGTGATCTCCGAGACGATGCGGATCGTGTAGGGGAAGTCGGTCGAGGCCGGCAGCACCGCCTGCAGCGCGCGCCACGCCAGCTTGCCGTGACCCACCTCGCGCCGGCCCGGAGGGCCCATGCGCCCGGCTTCGCCGACCGAATACGGCGGGAAGTTGTAGTGCAGCAGGAAGCGCTCGCGCCAGCCGCCCTCGAGCGCGTCGACGATCTGCTCGTCGTCGCCGGTGCCCAGCGTCGTGACCACCAGCGCCTGCGTCTCGCCCCGCGTGAACAGCGAGGAGCCGTGCGTGCGCGGCAGGACGCCCACCTCCGAGAGGATCGGCCGCACCGTCTTCAGGTCGCGCCCGTCGATCCGCGTGCCGCCGGAGATGATGTCGCCCCGAAGCACCTCGGACTCGAGCTGCTTCAGGCAGGCCTTCAGCGCCGAGCCGTTCTCGCGGTCGGCCTCGTCGAGCTTCTCCACCACCAGCTCGCGCGCCGCCGCGATCGCGGTCTGACGCTCCTGCTTGTCGCGGATCGCGAAGGCGTCGCGCATCGCGGCCTCGCCGGCGACCTTGACCTTGGCGTAGAGGGCCGAGTTGTCCGGCGGCCGGAAGTCGAACGGCTCCTTCGCCGCGTCCTCCGCCAGCCCGACGATCAGGTCGATCACCGGCTGCATCTGCTCGTGCCCGAAGGTCACGGCGCCCAGCATCTCCTCCTCGGAGAGCTCGTAGGCCTCCGACTCGACCATCATCACCGCGTCCTTGGTGCCCGCGACGATCAGGTTGAGCCGCTGGTCCGGCTTCTCGTTGAGCTTGTTCATGTCCTCGACGGCCGGGTTCAGGACGTAGTTCCCGTCCACGAAGCCCACCCGCGCCGCGCCGATCGGCCCGCGGAACGGCACGCCCGACAGCGTCAGCGCGGCGGAGGCCGCGATCATCGCGACGACGTCCGGATCGTTCTCGAGGTCATGGCTCAGCACCGTGCAGACGACCTGCGTCTCGTGCTTGAAGCCGTCCACGAACAGCGGCCGGATCGGCCGGTCGATCAGACGGGAGGTCAGCGTCTCCTTCTCGGAAGGGCGCGCCTCACGCTTGAAGAAGCCGCCCGGGATCTTTCCGGCCGCGTAGTACCTCTCCTGGTAGTGGACGGTCAGCGGGAAGAAGTCCAAGCCCTCCTTGGGCTTCTTCTCGAACGTCACCGCCGCCAGCACCGACGTCTCGCCGAGCGTCGCCAGCACCGCGCCGTCGGCCTGCCGGGCCACGCGCCCGGTCTCGAGCGTCAGCGTCTCGCCGGCCCACTCGATCGATTTCTTCGTGATGTCGAACATTCCGTTTCCTTCCGGCGGCCCGCCGCCCGGATGACGGCGGCCGCGATGCGTCCCCTTTCGGGACGGGCCCCTTCCTGCTTCGCACGCTCTCGCTTCGACCCGGGGCCGGGGGCGGAAACGAACGGACGGTCGCCCGGGCCTCGGCGCTCACCGCGCTTGCCCGGGGGCGGCGCTCCCGGCCCCGTCGCGGGGCCGAAGCCTCGGCCGGACGCCCCGCCGCCGGGGGGCGCCTCTCGCAAGCGCGGGGGGCGCGGACCCTACGGCCCGCGCCCCCCGGAAACCGCCGTCAGCGACGGATGCCGAGCCGCTGGATCAGCGCCCGGTAGCGATCCTCCTCGCGCGCCTTGACGTAGTCGAGCAGCTTGCGCCGCTGCGACACCATCTTGAGCAGTCCGCGGCGGGAGTGGTTGTCCTTCTTGTGGGTCTTGAAGTGCTCGGTCAGATTGGTGATCCGCTCCGTCAGGATGGCCACCTGCACCTCGGGGGAGCCGGTGTCGCCCTCCTGGGCGGCGAATTCCTTGATGAGCTCTTCCTTGCGAGCCGGCGTGATCGACATCGGGGGCCTCCATCAGCCTGGGGTTCCACGACGGGCGCAGGCCCGTCCCGTCCTCCGGCCGCCGCCGGGATGTCGTCCAGCGAAGTCGGAGCGACGGAACGCGCCCTATGGCGCGGATCGTCCGCAAAGGCAAGGGAGGCCTGCGCGGCGCCGCTCAGGCCGCCGGAAACACCCGCGACGGGGTCAGCGCTCCGCCCGTCCAGCGCCCCAGCGCCACGGCCCGCCCGTCGCGGGAGGCCCAGGCCTCCTCGCCCCAGACGATGTCCGCCGGCGCCAGCGTCGCCTCGCCCGGCCGCCCCTGCCGGATCGCCGCCGCGCCGAGCTCGGAGACCCGCACCTCGGGCAGCCCGGCGAGGCCCGACTCCAGCGGCCGCAGCGCCGCCTCCGCCGCCGCCGGGTCCTCCAGCGTCTCCAGCGGCACGGCCTCGCTCACGTCGAAGGGGTCCGCGAAGATCCGCCGCAGCGCGCCGACATGCGCCGGCGAGCCCAGCGCCCGCCCCAGATCGCGCGCGATCGCGCGCACGTAACCCCCGCGCCCGCACACCATCTCGAACGCGGCGTGGTCCGGATCGGGCCGCCCGACCAGCTCCAGCCGCTCCACGAACAGCGGCCGCGCCGCCAGCTCCGGCGTCTCGCCGTCGCGGGCGAGGTCGTAGGCCCGCTCGCCCTGCACCTTGACCGCCGAATAGACCGGCGGCACCTGCATGATGTCGCCGGTGAAGGCCGGCAGCGCCGCGCGGATCGCCTCGTCCGAAGGGCGCGCGTCCGAGGTCTCGACGACCGCGCCCTCGGCGTCGTCGGTGTCCCGCGCCTCGCCCCAGCGCACGCTGAAGCGGTAGCCCTTGCGCCCGTCCGAGGCCGCGGGAATCGTCTTGGTCGCCTCCCCGAACGCCACCGCCAGCAGCCCGGTCGCCAGCGGATCCAGCGTCCCCGCATGACCCGCCTTGCGCGCGTCCAGCGCCCGGCGCGCCCGGTTCACGACATCGGTCGAGCCGATCCCCGAAGGCTTGTCGATCAGCAGCCAGCCCGTCACGGGCCGTCCCTTGCGCCGCCGCGCCATCCCTGTCTCCTCAGTCTTCGTCGTCGACGTCGCGGCGCACCGGCGCGCTGTCCAGCAGCCGGCGCGTCGCGTCCATCCGGTCGAAGCTGCGGTCGGGCACGAAGCGCAGATCGGGCGAGAACTTCAGCTTCACCTCCCGCGTCACCGCGCGGCGCAGCTCGCCCTTGTTCCGCTCCAGCGCCTCCAGCGCCTCGGCCTCGCCCTCCCCGCCGAGGGGCAGCGCGAACACCGTGGCCTGCCGCAGGTCCGGGCTCATCCTCACCTCGCTCACGGTGATCGAGAAGCGCGTCAGATCGGGGTCGTGCACGTCGCCGCGCGCCAGCACGTCCGAGAGCGTGCGGCGCACCAGCTCGCCGACCTTGAGCTGGCGCTGCGAGGGCGGACGGCCTTCGGGACTGCGGGCGGGCATCGCGGGGCCTCCTTTCGGGAAGGCTCGGACGCCTAGCCCCGGACGCGCGGGGATGCAACCGCCACGCCGTCACCCGGAGAGGCCCGGCGCCGCCCGCCAATGGGCGTCGGAGCCCACCTGCGCGAGGATGAAGCGCGCCACGTCCCGGCGGGAGATCTTCAGCGTCAGCCCCTCCGCCTCCGGTCCGAAGCCGTGGCGGAACTCGCCCGTCTCCGGTCCGTCGGTGAAGGCCGCCGGCCGCACGATCGTCCAGTCGAGGTCCGAGGCGCGGACCGCCGCCTCCTGCGCCTCGTGGTCGAGGAAGGCCGGGCGCAGCAGCAGTCCGAACATGATGCGCCGCCAGAGGAAGTTCAGGTTCGCCCGGCTGTCGCCGACGCCGAGGGTCGATTCGCAGATCAGCCGGCGCACGCCGTGGCGCGCCATGCCCGCGATGATGTTGCGCGTGCCCGGCGCGCGCAGCCCGCCCTTCCGGCCGGCCCCGAGGACGCAGATCACCGCGTCGGCGCCCGCGACCGCGGCCTCGACCCGCGCCGGGTCCAGCGCGTCGCCCGCGAAGGGCTCCAGCAGCGGATGGCGCGGCAGCCCGCGCTCCGGCCGCCGGGCCACGGCTCGGACCACCCATCCCTCCTCCAGCGCCGCAGCCACGACGTGGCGGCCGAGGCTTCCGGTCGCTCCGAACACGACGACGCGCCGGCCGGCGCCCTGCGGTCGCGGCGCGGTCGGGCCGGCGCCGGCCGGTTCGGCGGCGGCGTGAGGCCGCCGGGGCGCGCGATCGGGCGTCGCGTCGGCGACGGCGTCGCGGGGGGTCGAGGCGAAGGGGATCGGGGCTTCGGCGGTCATGGCGCGCTCCTCTGTCTTGACGCAGTGTCAATTGACACGGCGTCAAATGCCCGATCCCTTGTCGGCATGTCAAGTGATCCCGTCGACACCCGCACCCGAATCCTCGACGCCACGCTCGACCGCCTCGCCGAAGGCGGCGGCGCGGGCGTGCGCATGTCCGACATCGCCAAGGCGGCCGGTCTCTCGCGGCAGGCCGTCTACCTGCATTTCGACAGCCGCGCGGAGCTGCTGATCGAGGCGGCGCGCCGCCTCGACGCCCGGCTCGAGGTCGACGCCCGCCTCGCGCCCAGCCGCGCGGCGGAGGACGGCGAGACGCGCCTCCGCGCCTTCGTCGTCGCCTGGGCCGGGCACCTGCCGGGAATCGCCCCCGTGGCCCGCGCGCTCCTCGCCCTTCGCGCCACGGACGCCGAGGCCGCCCGCGCCTGGGCGGACCGCATGTCCGCCCTCCGCGACGGCTGCGCCGCGGCGGTCCGCGCGCTCGCGGCCGAAGACCGCCTCGCCCCGGCCTGGACCGAAACGACCGCGACCGATCTGCTCGTCACGCTGCTCTCGGTGGAAGGCTGGCTTCAGTTGGCGGAGGACTGCGGATGGACGCCCGAGGCCTACGCCGCGCGCATGGCGGAAGCCGCCGGAGGCGCGCTGATCCGCGCCTGATCCCGGCGCGAGACCAGCCGGAACGATACCCGAACACGCCGCCGCGGAGCCGAGGCTTTCCGCAATGCGAAAGGGCCCCGGATCGCCCGGGGCCCTTCGGTCGTCGTCGAGGATCGGATCAGAGCGTGCGCTCGATCTCCTGCGTCGTGAAGATCTCGATCACGTCGCCCTCGCGGATGTCCTCGTAGTTCTCGAAGGCCATGCCGCATTCCTGTCCGGCCCGGACCTCCTGCACCTCGTCCTTGAAGCGCTTGAGAGTCTTGAGCTTTCCTTCGTGGACCACGACGTCGTCGCGCAGCAGCCGGACCCCGGCGTTGCGCCGGGCCACGCCCTCGGTGACCTCGCAGCCCGCGACCTTGCCGACGCCCGAGACCTTGAAGACCTCCTTGATCTTCGCATAGCCGATGAAGGTCTCCCGCACCTCGGGCTTCAGCAGACCCGACGCCGCCGCCTTCACGTCGTCCACCAGGTCGTAGATCACCGAATAATAGCGGATCTCCACACCCTTCTGGTTCGCGGCCTCGCGCGCCGGGGCGTTGGCCCGGACGTTGAAGCCGATCACCGGCATGTGACTCGCCTCGGCGAGGCCGACATCGGTCTCCGTGATCGCGCCGACGCCCGAATGCACGACCCGCACCCGCACGTCCTCGTTGCCGATCTTCTCCAGCGCCTGGACGATCGCCTCGGCCGAGCCCTGAACGTCCGCCTTCACCAACACCGGCAGCTCGGCCACGTCCTTGTCGGCCTTCGCCTGCGCCAGCAGCTGGTCCAGCGTCGCGCGGGAGCCCGCGGCCGCCTGCTTCTCCTTCGCCTTGCGCTGACGATAGTCGGCGATCTCGCGCGCCTCGGCCTCGCTGTCGACGACGTTCAGCACGTCGCCGGCCTCGGGCGTGCCCTGCAGGCCCAGCACCTCGACCGGCGCCGAGGGGCCGGCCTCGTCGACGCGCTCGCCCTGGTCGTTGACCAGCGCGCGCACCCGGCCCCACTGCTCGCCGACGACGAAGACGTCGCCGCGCTTCAGCGTGCCCCGCTGCACCAGCACCGTGGCCACCGGGCCGCGGCCCGTGTCCAGCTTCGCCTCGATCACGGCGCCCTCGGCGGCGCGGCCGGGGTTGGCCTTCAGCTCCAGGATCTCGGCCTGCAGCGCGACGGCCTCGAGCAGCTCGTCCAGGCCCGCGCCCGTCATGGCGGAGACCTCGACGTCCTGCACGTCGCCCGACATCGCCTCGACGACGACCTCGTGCTGCAGCAGGTCGGTCCGCACCTTCTGCGGATCGGCTCCCGGCTTGTCGCACTTGTTGATGGCGACGATCATCGGCACCTGCGCCGCCTTGGCGTGGTTCAGCGCCTCGACCGTCTGAGGCATCACCGCATCGTCCGCCGCCACGACCAGAATCACGATGTCCGTGACCTGGGCGCCGCGGGCGCGCATCGAGGTGAAGGCCGCGTGACCCGGCGTGTCGAGGAACGTGACCGGCGCGCCCGAGGGCGTGCGCACCTGATAGGCGCCGATGTGCTGCGTGATGCCCCCGGCCTCGCCGGAGACCACGTTCGCCTGCCGGATCTTGTCCAGGAGCGAGGTCTTGCCGTGGTCGACATGGCCCATGATCGTGACCACCGGCGGACGCGGCTGCAGATCCTCGTCCTTGTCCTCGTCGGTGACGATGGCCTGCTCGACGTCGGCCTCCGAGACGCGCACGACGTTGTGCCCGAACTCCTCGACCAACAGCTCCGCCGTCTCGGCGTCGAGCGTGTCGTTGATCGTGACCATCGTGCCGTTCTTGAACAGCGCCTTCACCAGATCCGCGGCGCGCTCGGCCATGCGGTTGGCGAGCTCCTGCACCGTGATCGCGTCGGGCACGTTCACGTCGCGCACGATCTTCTCGCGCTGCTCGCGGCCGCCGCCCTGACGCTTCTGACGCTCCTGCTTGCGGCGCATCGCGGCGAGCGAGCGCTGACGCCCGCCCTCGTCGTCGCCGGTGGCGCGGGAGATGGTGAGCTTGCCGGCGCGCCGACGCTCGTCGGCGCCGGCCTTGCCGCGTCCCGGGCCGCGGCGATCCGGCGCCTCGGCCGGGGCGCCGCGCTTCGGGGCGCTGCGCTTCGGGCCGCGGGCGTCGTCCTCCGGCGGCGGCCCCGCCGTGGCGGGGTCGATGCCGGCGCGCTTGGCGTCGGCGGCGTCGAGTTCCTTGGCCTTGCGCGCCTCGTCCGCCTTCTTGCGGGCGGCGGCGGCCTCGGCCTCCTCCTGCGCCTTGCGCTCGGATTCCTCGCGCTCGCGCCGGACCTCGGCCTCGCGCTCGGCCCGCTCGCGCTCGTCGCGCTCCTTGAGAAGGCGCTGACGCTCCTCCTCGTGGGCCTTGCTCTCGGCCTCCTCCCGCGCACGGCGGGCGCCCTCGTCGCGCTTGGCGGCCTCGAGCGCCTTCTTGCGGCGCTCGTATTCCTCCGGAGAGAGCTGCTGGAGCACCGCGCCGCGGCGCGACTTCTGGCCGCCGCCGGGACCCGAGGGGCGCCCGCCCTGGGACGACGCGCCGCCGGAGCGCGGCGGCACGGTCGCCGAGCGCCCCGTCGTCGCCGGCCGCGGCGCGGTCGGCTTCGCGGCGGGCGCCGCCGGCGTCTCGCGCGCCGGCGCCTCCGCGGCGGGGGCCTCGGTCGCGGGCGTCGCCGCGGCCTCGCCCTCGCCCTTCGGCTTCAGGACGCGCTTCTTCTTGGTCTCCACCACGACCGACTTGGAGCGCCCATGGCTGAAGCTCTGCTTCACGCGCGAGGGGCCCTCCCCCCGCGAACGGGTGCGCATCGTGCCGCCGGTCTTGTCGTTGCCGTCCATATGTCCGCCTTCGAACGTCCTGTCATGCCCCGGTCATGGGGTCCGTATGTCGATGCCCGCCGAGCCCCCGTCGGGGGGCGCCGGGCCCCGGTCGTCCGGGCCTGTCGGCCCGCCGCCGGGTCTGAAGCCTGAAAGCCGCCTCGCCTCGCGAAGGACTCGGTCCGTCGCGCCGCCCGCATCCAGCGCGGCGTGTATCACGAAATCCCGCCCGAAGGCCAACCCGAGTTCGCCGCTGTCCAGCGAGTCCATGATCGGGGCGCCACGGGCGAGGGGGCGCAGCTTGGCGCGTCCCTGGTCCGAGCCGTCGCGCGCCTCCAGCAGCGCGCCGACCGGCCCTTGTCTCAGTCGTGCCTTTACCTTCTCGAAGCCGGTGACCGCAAGCCCCGCCTTCCGCGCGAGCGCCACCGCCTCCACCAGGCGTTGCGCCAGAAGCCGCTCCAGCAGGTCCGGCAGGTCCGCCGGGGCCGTCACCGGCGCGCGCGCCGCGCGGGCGAAGGCCCGGCGCTTGACCGCCCGCTCCGCCGCCTCGCGCGTCGCCGTCAGCCACATGCCCCGGCCCGGCAGCTTCTCCGCCAGATCCGGGGCCACCTCGCCGGACGGCCCGATCACGAAGCGCAGCATCGGCGCCTTCGGGCCGCTCTCGCCGGTGGCGATGCAGCGGCGCTCGGGCTCCGTCCTGTCCTTGGGTCGGCCGCCGCGGGTCACGCGCGCCTCCCGGGAACCCGGACCGGGGCTCACGCCTCGGCCCGGACCTCCTCGTCCTCGGCCGCCTCGGCGGCTTCCGCCTCGGCGACGTCGGCCTCGGTGATCATGCCGAGCGAGAGGCGCGCCCGCATCACCATCTCCCGCGCCTCCTCGAGGCTCACGTCGAAGGGCTCCAGCACGCCGTCGTCCTTGTGGCGCTTGCCGTCGACCACGGTCCAGCCGCCGGCCAGCTCCCAGTCCGCGCAGGTGGCGAAGTCCTCCAGCGTCTTGACGCCGTCCTCGGCCAGCGCCTTCAGCATCTGCGGCGAAAGCCCCTCGAACTCGGCGAGGTCGTCCTGCAGACCCAGCTCGCGCGCCTTGGCGAGCGCCTCGGCGTTCTGAGCTTCGAGGCAGTCGCGGGCGCGCGCCTGCAGCTCCTCGGCGGTCTCCTCGTCGACGCCGTCGAGCCCGGTCAGCTCGTCGAGCTCGACGAAGGCCACCTCCTCGAGATTGGTGAAGCCCTCGGAGACGAGGAGCTGCGCGAAGAACTCGTCGATGTCCATGGCGTCCATGAACATCTTGGTGCGCTCGGCGAACTCGGCCTGGCGGCGCTGGCTCTCCTCCTCCTCGGTGAGGATGTCGATGTCCCAGCCGGTGAGCTGGGAGGCGAGCCGCACGTTCTGGCCGCGCCGGCCGATCGCCAGCGACAGCTGCTCGTCCGGCACCACGACCTCGATTCGCCGGGCGTCCTCGTCCATCACGACCTTCGCCACCTCGGCCGGCTGAAGGGCGTTGACGATGAAGGTCGCCGGGTCCTCGGACCAGGGGATGATGTCGATCTTCTCGCCCGAAAGCTCGCTCACCACCGCCTGCACGCGGGAGCCCCGCATGCCGACGCAGGCGCCGACCGGGTCGATCCCCGAATCATGGCTGATCACGCCGATCTTCGCGCGCGAGCCCGGATCGCGCGCCACCGCCTTCACCTCGATGACGCCGTCGTAGATCTCCGGCACCTCCATCTTGAACAGCTCGGCCATGAACTCCGGCGCCGTGCGGCTCAGGAAGATCTGCGGGCCGCGCACCTCCGAGCGGACGTCGCGGATGAAGGCGCGCACGCGGTCGCCGTTGCGGTACATCTCGCGCGGGATCAGCTGATCCCGCCGGATCACGCCCTCGCCGCGGCCGAGATCGACGATGACGTTGCCGTACTCCACCCGCTTGACGACGCCGTTGATGATCTCGCCGACGCGGTCCTTGTACTCGTCGTACTGACGCTCGCGCTCGGCCTCGCGGACCTTCTGCACGATCACCTGCTTGGCGGTCTGCGCGGCGATGCGCCCGAACTCCAGCGTCGGCAGCGGCTCGGAGATGAAGTCGCCCTCCTCCGCCTCCGGGTTCATGGCCCGCGCCTCGGACAGCGGGATCTCGGTGAAGTGATTCTCCACCTCTTCGACCACCTCGCGGGCGCGCGACATCGCCAGCTCCCCGGTCTTGCGGTCGATCACGGCCCGGATGTCGTATTCAGCGCCGTAGCGGGAGCGGGCGGCCTTGGCGAGGGAATCCTCCATCGCCTCGATCACCAGCTCGGGATCGATCAGCTTCTCCCGCGCGACGGCGTCCGCGATCTGCAGCAGCTCAAGCTTGTTGGCGCTGACCATCTCCGTCCTCCTCATCGTCCCCGTCCTCGGGGTCGGTCTCGATCTCGTCGTATTCGCCCTCGTCGATGTCGGGGGCGAGGCCCGCCGCCTTGCGCGCGCGGAGCGATTCGGCGACCAGCTCGTCCGTCAGCACCAGCTTGGCGTCGGAGAGCCAGTCGAACTCCAGGCCGACGATCCCCTCGGGGATCTCGACCAGCACCTCCGGCACGCCGTCGTCGCGCGTCTCCACGCCCTGCAGCACGCCCTTGAAGCGTTTTCGGCCGTCGATCATCTCGTAGGTCTCGAGCTTGGCCTCCCAGCCGGCGAAACGCTCGAAATCCTCGAGCCGCGTGAGCGGCCGGTCGATGCCGGGCGAGGACACCTCGAGCGCATAGGCGCTCTCGATCGGGTCCTCGACGTCCAGCGCGGCGGAGACGGCCCGGCTCAGCGTGGCGCAGTCCTCCACCTCCATGCCGCCGTCGGCCGTCCGCTCGGCCATGATCTGCACGAGGTTGCTCTTCGAGCCGCCCTGGAAGCGCACGCGCACGAGGCTGAATCCCATGTCTTCCGCCACGGGGCGGACGATCTCCGCGAGGCGCCGGTCGATCGGGGCCTTGGCGACGAGGTCGGTCACGGGCTTCCGCTCCTTCGGGGTCCGGAATGCGAAGGGCGGACCTCGCGGCCCGCCCTTTCGGTTCGGTCGACCGTTCCGCGAGGATCAGCCGCCGTTATCTGGATCGCGATATAGCGGCGCCGCCGCCCCGGCGCAAGGGGCGCGGACGCAGGCGACTCCACCTCGCGTCTTGACAACCTCTGCGTGCATCCGCTCCTGTCCCGCCCAAGCGGCGGCCCGGAGGCGCGATGGTCAGGATCAGGGGCGGCCCCTCGGCCGAGACGCTGGCGGGCGGACCGGGCCGCGACCGGCTCTCCGGCGGCCCCGGCGCCGATTCGCTCGAGGGCGCAGGCGCCCGGGACCGGCTTCACGGCGGCCCGGGCCGCGACGCCCTCGACGGCGGCGCCGGTCCCGACAGGCTCGCCGGCGGCGCGGGCCGCGACCGTCTCCGGGGCGAGGGCGGCGACGACCGCCTCCTCGGCGACGCCGGACGAGACCGACTCTCCGGCGGCGCCGGCGACGACCGGCTCGCCGGCGGCGGCGGAGCGGACCGGCTTCACGGCGGGCGCGGCGACGACATCCTCGACGGCGGGCGCGGCCGGCACGACGCGCTCCACGGCGGGCCGGGCGACGACCGCCTCGTCGCCCGGGGTCCCGGCGCCCTCCTCGCGCCCGGCGCCGGCGCCGACACCGTCGAAGGCGGCGGCGACGCGAGCCTCTCCTACGCCGATCTCGACGTCGCGCTCCGGATCGACCTCCGCATCGGGCGCACGGCCGGCGACGGCGTGCGCGATTCGCTCTCCGGCGTCGCGCTGGTCCTCGCCGGTCCGGGCGACGACACCCTGAAGGGCGGCGCCCGACGCGAATGGGAAGGCTTCGCCGGCGGCCCCGGCGACGACCGCATCGACGGCCGCGCCGGCCACGACGAGGCGCTCTACGGCCTCGCCGGACCGCCCGCCGGCGTCCGCGTCGACCTCGCCGCCGGCTCGGCACGCGACGGCTTCGGCGGGACCGACCGGCTGAAGCGGATCGAGGCCGTCTCCGGCACCCACCACGACGACGTCCTCAAGGGCGGCGGCGCCCCCTTCGAAAGCTTCGCGGGCCTCGCCGGCGACGACGTGATCCGCGGGCGCGGCGGCGCCGACCGCGTCGACTACGGGCGCGACGCCCGCGCCGGCGGCCCCGACGGCGCCGAGGTCGACCTCCGCGCCCGGACCGCCACGGATCCCTTCGGCGACCGCGACCGCCTGTTCTCGATCGAGGCCGTGGCCGGAACCCCGGAGGACGACCGCATCGCCGGAAACGCCCGAGACAACCGCCTCCAGGGCCGCGAGGGGCGCGACGCCCTCGACGGCGGACCGGGCCGCGACCGGCTCGAGGGCGGGCCCGGCCGCGACCGCCTCGAAGGCGGCGGCGGCGCCGACCGCTTCGAATGGGCCGCCGGCGACGGCCGCGACCGTCTGCTCGACTTCCGCCCCGGCACGGACCGCCTCGTCCTCTCCGATCTCGACGCCAGGGGCTTTCACGAACTCGCCTGGCGCGAGACCCCGCGCGGCGCGCTGCTGCGCCTCGGACCGGGCGAGGGCGCGCTCTTCGTCGGCCTTTCGCCGGATGATCTCGGACCGGGCGACGTCTGGCTGCTCTGAGCGGCGGAACGCCGTCCCGCCGGCCGCGTTGCTCAGATACCGAAACCCCAGACGAAGGAGGCCGCCATGAGCATCGCTCGCGTGACCGAAATCTCCGCCACCTCGCCGCAGAGCTTCGACGACGCCGTCAAGCAGGGCATCGACCGCGCCGGCAAGACCCTCCGCGGCATCAAGAGCGCCTGGGTGAAGGACCAGAACGTCGAGATCGACAACGGCACGGTCACCGGCTACCGGGTCAACCTGCTGGTGACGTTCGAACTCGACGGCTGAGCGGCACGTCAGGCGGGCGCCGCCCCCGGCGGCGGCGCCCCGCGATCCGCCAGCGGCGTCTCGCGGATCGGCAGATGCACCAGCGCCGAGAAGGCGCCGATGCCGATGCCGATCCACCAGACCAGATCGTAGCTGCCGTACCGGTCGTAGAGCGCGCCGCCCAGCCAGACGCCGAGGAACCCGCCGATCTGGTGGCTGAGGAAGATGAAGCCGTAGAGCGTGCCCATGTAGCGCATGCCGTAGATGTGGCCGACCAGCCCCGCCGTCAGCGGCACCGTCGCCAGCCACAGCGCCCCCATCGTCGCCGCGAACACGATCACCGTCGCCGGCGTCATCGGCGTCAGGATGAACACGACCGAGACGACGGTGCGCCCGACATAGATCAGGCTCAGCAGATACTTCTTCGGAAACCGGGAGCCGAGCCGCCCGGCCATCACCGTGCCGACGATGTTCATCATTCCGATCAGCGCGATCGACCAGGCGCCCAGCGCCGAGGTGGTCGTCACCCCCAGCCCCGCCAGCACGCCCGAAGGGTCGATCGCCCCGCAGACCTCGGTCACGAAGGCGGGGAAATGCGCGGTCAGGAACGCGATCTGATAGCCGCAGGAAAAGAAGCCGAGGAAGATCAGCGTGTAGGACGGATCGCGGAAGGCCCGGCCCACGACCTGCCCCATGGTCTCCTCCAGCGCCGCCTTGCCCCGGCTCGGCGGCGCCGTCAGCAGCGGCAGCAGCAGCAGGACCGAGAGCGCCACGGCCGCGAACAGCAGGAACGTGCCGTCCCAGCCGGAGACGCCGATCAAGGCCTCCGCGATCGGCGGGAACAGGATCTGCCCCAACGAGCCCGCCGCCGTCGTCAGGGCCAGCGCCATCGAGCGGTTGCGCTCCGAGGCCGCGCGCCCGACCAGCGCCAGCACCACGCCGAAACCGGTGCCCGCCGCGCCCATGCCGATCACGAAGTTCAGCAGCTGATGCTGCTCCGGCGTCGTCGCGTAGGCCGAGAGCGCGAGGCCCACGGCATAGGCGAGGGCCCCGATGGTCAGCGCCGGCCGCTCGCCCCACTTCTCCGCGATCGCGCCGAACAGCGGCGTGCCGAAGCCCCAGGCCAGGTTCGAGATCGCGATCGCCAGCGAATACTCCGCCCGCGGCCAGGCGAAATGCTCCGCGATCGGCACCTGGAACACGCCGGCGGCCGAGCGGACGCCGAAGCTGACGATCAGGATCAGCGCGCCGGCGATCAGGACCGGGGTGATCAGCCGGTCGGCGGGGGCGGCGGCTCGGGCCATGCGGGTTCTCCGAATTCAGGCGGCGGACAGGATCATGCAGGCGGGCGTCCCGTGCGCAAGCCGCGGCCCGCGCCCGTCGGACAGCCGCCCCCCGACCAGCGCCACGCGGCGCCCGCGGTCGATGACGATCCCCTCGGCCGTCACCCGGCCCGTCTCGGGCGTCAGCCCGCGCAGGACGTTCACCTTCAGGTCGGTCGAGGCGCATCCCTCGCCCGACGCCGGCGTCGAATGCGCCGCGCATCCCATCGCGCCGCCGAGCGCCGTGGCGATCCGGCCGCCATGCATGCCGCCCGTCGGGTTGGGATGGCCCGGACCGGACCGATCCCTGAACACCGCGCGTCCCTCCGCGTCCTCGACGAGCGCGAAATCCGGCGTCGCGCCGATGCTCGCGGCGGACGCCTCGCCCCGCAGCATCGCCCGAAGCGGCTCGAGGCCGGAGAGGGCGGCGGGGGCGTCAGGCATGGCGGCGGGTCTCCGAGCAGCCGTTTTGATGATGGACATCATCAATGGATCACGTCATGACGAAGCCACGACCCCGCGTCAAGCCGGAGCGCACGCCATGGTGAAGGTCTCGGCCGACCGCAAGGCGGCGCATCGCGTCGCGATCCTCGACGCCGCCGCGCGCCTCCTGCGGGAGCGGGGACCGGAGGGCCTGTCGGTGGCGGAGGCGACGGCCGCCGCCGGCCTCACGCATGGCGGCTTCTACCGCCACTTCGCCTCGAAGTCGGAACTGATCGCCGAGGCCCTGCGCCATGCCATGGCCCCCGCCGTCGCCCGCGTCGGCCGCAAGGCGAGGGAGGGCCGGCTCGACGTCTTCGCCGAACGCTACCTCTCCGAAGCGCATCTGAACGACGCCGGCGGCGGCTGCCCCCTCGCCGCCCTCGCCGCCGACATGCCGCGCCAGCCGCCGGAGACCCGCGCCGCCTTCGCCGAGGGTCTGCGCGCCTTCCTCGACGCCGCGGCGGCCGAGGGCGACCCCGCCGACGCGGCGGCGGAGCTTTCCCGCCTCCTCGGCGCCCTCGTCCTCGCCCGCGCCGTCGCCTCGGAAGACCCGGCTCTGGCGCGGACCCTCCTCGTCGCCGGCCGCCCCGCCGAGGGGCGTGACCGATCGGCTCCGAGCCGGTAGAGGGCGGTCGAGGAGGGCCGCCCGACATGACCGCCGACACGCCGCTCGCCCGCTACCGCGCCAAGGTGAAGGCCGGCGCGCTCGCCCCCGATCCGGCGCAGGCCGCGGCG
>Ga0102943_1001360_pt1 | contig 15401 bp, 14 predicted proteins | sample SalPonC_black_MG_FD_78174 | JGI IMG/M metagenome (GOLD analysis project Ga0102943, IMG submission 78174) | Salt pond soil microbial communities from South San Francisco under conditions of wetland restoration - Salt Pond MetaG... | ecosystem: Environmental > Aquatic > Marine > Intertidal zone >...
CGACGTGGCTCTACGATCCCGCTATGGAGGTCTGGACCGAGGTCCAGAGCGATGGTCCTGGCGATCGCTCCCGGTTCGCGCTCGCAGGAGGAGGAGAGGGCGCCTACCTGTTCGGCGGGCAGCAAGGATCGACCAACTTCGAGTACGAGAACGACCTCTGGCGCTTCGATCCCGCGTCGCTGGAGTGGGTACGGCCCTAGGAGCGTTGCCGACGAAGGGCTACGAGCCGTCAGGCGCACAATAAGTGGAGCCAGATGGCGTGCGGAGCATGCGGATCGCTGCGCACGCCGCCCGACGAAGGTGTCTTCTCCCACGTGACGAGCTGTGCAGAGCGAGCCCGTAGCCCGTGGTTGTCGGATCGAGCGACACTCAGGTCGAAGAAGCCAGACCGGGCCGATAGGCTCTGGAGCCCAGAATCTCGAAGTGCCGGGGACACGGCGACGTCCCGACATTGTCTGCCGAGGCGTACCAGCTCTTGTAGCTGTCAAATAGCTGTCAACTCGGCTCGAAAGCACCGCCCCCAGCGCATGGGCTGGGGGCAGTTTTCGCGTGCTGGCGGAGGGAGAGGGATTCGAACCCTCGATACAGGTTACCCCGTATACGCGCTTTCCAGGCGCGCTCCTTCAACCACTCGGACACCCCTCCAGGACGTCAGCGGCAAAGCGGAGTCTAGCAGGGAGGGGGAGGGGGGTCAACGCACTCCAGACCGCGGAATCCGAGACGCTCACCTGAACGGCGAGCTTGAGCGCGACGCTCAGCGCGCCACCGCGTCGCTCTCCGCTCCGAACCCCGCCGGCCGCAACGCATCGAGCGCGTCCCGCTCCAGCTCGACCAGCGCTTCGACGTGCTGCGAAAGGCCGTGAACCAGACGCATGGCGGCGTCGTCCGGCAGGGGGAAGGGGCGGGCCAGGAGCGCCTCGCGGTGGGCGTGAGCCTGTGCGATCTCGTCCGCACCGTCCTGCCCGTGAACGAGGTACGCGTCGTACGTCCGGTCGATCGTGGCGCGCAGCTCGGCCAGGGCGGGCACGTCGTCGGGCAGCGCGGCGTTCGCGGCGTCCGTCCACGCCGATCCGAGCTTGGCGTACGCCTCTGCGGCCGGTGAGAGATCGCGCCCACCCAGGTGTGCGACGTCCGACAGGGAGCTCGCGAACAGGCTGCGCATCAGGCCGCCGCCCGTGCCGTAGCGCTCGACGTACTCGTAGAACGAGGCCAGTGCGCTCCACAGCCGAGGCCCAGGAGGGAAGGTCTCGGACCAGGCGTCCTTGCCGCTGCCGCGCATGCGCTTCGCGAGGGTGTCGAGACCGTCCAAACGGAAGTTCGAGCCCTTCATGGGCGGATCGTCGAAGCCTCGAACGCAGGCGTGCAGGCCGGCACTGATCGCACCCTCGAGGTCCAGCGTCTCCGGCGTCGCTGCGATGCGAACGAGCCGGTTCTTGAACGAGCGATGCTTGGCGCGGGCCTGCTTCAGCCGGTCCAGCGGCACCTCGATCGGGGAGGGCGCCAGGTCGGCGATCCGTGCGGTCCCGGCGTCCTCGTCGGCGCTTAGCACGGGCACGACGTAGTACGCCTCGGTCCCGCCACGATGGCCCAGGGTGCCGAGGTCCACGAACGCCGCGACCGGGCCGTCTTCCAGCATCTCCAGCAGGTCGGTGCGGGCCTTCTTGGCTCCGCCCGTCTCCCGCACCTCGAGCTGCGTGTCCAGCCTTCGGGCGAGGCCCGTCAGGAATGCGAGGTCGTCGTGCCATAGGTGCCGCCCTGCCAGGAACAGGCTCGAGAATTCGTCGTAGCGGAAGGCGAACACGCCGATGCCGACGCCGCCGCCCGCGAGCACCAGCGCAGGCTCGGGGACGTCGTGCCCGGCGTGCCGGAGCAGGATCCGGAGCGCGGTCGTGGCGGCGTGGACGCCGGCCGTGTCGTTGGACGTATCGCCGGACGTGCCGCTGGGCGCGTCGCTCGGGACGAGGTGCCTACGCGCGGCGGCGTAACGCTCGCCGGTCTTCGCCATGCGGTCGCGGACGCGCTTCTTGAACGTCTTGTTTCGGGTCACGTCGAGTCCTCCACGAGCAGGTCGCGCCCCACGCGCACGAACCCTGCGGGGGCTCGAGGTCGTTCGCGACGGTGCGTCTCCCGAGAACGTGCGTCCCCTTCGCCTCCGCGACGCCGCCGGGCGTGGGCCGGCGGTCAGGAGGTGGCGCGGAGGAGGCCGCGCCCCTGGAGTGTACAAGCCGGCGGACGCGAGCGCCAGACGGCGTCGCCCGGTTCCGAGCGCCCGGGTCGGAATTGGCGTTTCGGCGACATCGCCCGCCCGCCGCCTGTCTGTACGATGCCCAGGAGAGGGAGGACCGCATGCTGAGAGATCGAATCGTCAACCTGACGAGCCCAGAAGAGGTCGAGGCGTTCCTGACCGACCACCCCACCAGCGTCGTGTTCAAGGCCGGCACCTGCCACAAGACCATGCAGGGCTTCGGCTTCGTGCAGGAGAAGGTCGACCCGCGCGAGGACCTGATGGTCGGCGTGATCCGCGTGGTCGAGGCCCGCCCCGCCAGCAACCTCGTGAGCGACAAGACGGGGATCCGGCACGAGAGCCCCCAGGTGATCCTGTTCCGCGACGGCCAGGCCGTGTTCGACGTGGACAACTGGAACATCACGCCCGACACGCTGGACGTCGGCTTCGCGCAGCTCCCGGTCGGCGGCGAGGCGGTCTCGGCCGGCTCCAGCGACCGCAGCGATCTGGCGCCGTACATGACGGTGCTTCAGCAGTACCTGTCCGGCGCGATCGACGATCGCCAGTTCGAGTTCAGCTACACCACCATGTTCCGTGAGGACGCCAGCCTGCGCAGCAACCAGGAGGTCGAGATCCTCAACTCGATCTTCGGCGACGTCGATCAGCACATGAACATGCACCTGATGATGGCCGGCCGCAGCCAGGACGAGAAGCTTCGCGAGCGCGCCGACCTGGCCTACCGTCGCCTGCAGGAGCTCGCCACCGCGACCGCCTGACGGCGCGACCGGCTCACGATCGCCGCACGGCCCTCGGCGGGCGTCCTCGGACGCCCGCCGTTCTCGTGATGCGCGTCGCTGACGCCTCGTGGCCGCTCAGCGCCAGATGAGCTGCAGATCGCCGAACTCGTGCGCCGCCAGATCCGCTTCGGCCGCCGCGCGGTACGCCTGCTGGACGCGCTCCGTTCCGAGCATCGCGAGCAGCAGCCGCAGGTGGCTGGCCTCGGGGCCGTGCAGGCCGGTGATCAGCCCGCTCAGGAACCGTCCCGACCGGCCCGGCGTCAGCACCCGCCGCGTCCAGCCGCGTACCGGCCGAACGGCGTGACCGTCCCAAGCGGATTCCAGCGCCCGGACGGCGCCCGTGCCGATCGCCACGACGCGACGCCCCTCGCCCAAGGCGTCGTTCACCGTCCCGGCCGTGGCCGCGTCCACCTCGAACGCCTCGGCGGGAACGATCAGCCGGGCGTCGTCGGCCGGGGCGTCCAGCGAGCTGACGCCGGCGTGCAAGGTGATGCGCACCAGCTGCACCCCGCGTGTACGGAGGGCCTGCAGCAGCGACGCCGTGAACGGGCGACCGGCCGAGGCCATCTCGGCGCTTCCCGGCCGGTCGCCGAAGATGGTGGCGTACGCCTGGAGCGGAGGCCGGCCGCGCACGTGCCCGTAGCGGACGGGCGCCGTGGCGGTCGGCTCGCCATCGGTGCGCAGGAAGCGGAGCCGCGGCAGGCCCGGGTAGGGCGCCAGCACGGTCGCGTCGACCGGCGCGTCGAGCGGCGCGGCGTCCTCCGCCTCGCCCATCCGCAGCCGCGTCCCGATCGGCAGCGGCAGCGGCCCGGGGTTGGCTTCGTCCACGCGTAGCTCGGCCAGCCAGGCGCCGGGCCCGTACCGGTGCGCGAGGTGCACCAGCATCCGTTCCTGCACGCCGGGCGGCGGGTCGTCGATCCGGGCGTGGACGGCGGCGGGCCGGAGCGCGCTGCGGTTCGCGACCAACAGGTCGCCACGGCGAAGGAACGCCGGCAGGTCGCGTACCCGGGCCGACGCGACGCCGGTCGCGTCGACGACCTGCAGTCGCACCGCGTCGCGCGGCACGCCTCGCGCCTCCGGAGGCTCCGCCGCGGCGCGCAGCGTCGGCCAAGCGTACGGAGAGGGCCGGCCTCGACGCGCCTCGTCCGTGTCGGGCGATCGCGGGGCGGGCGGGACCGGGTAGGTCACGATCCGGCGCCCACCGGCGGGTCCGTCGCCCACACGGCGCCCTGAGCCTCGAACCTCCGGCCGCGGATCGCGTCGTCCTCCTGCGCCAACAGCCAGTGCCAGAACGGCCGGGTGACCTCGGGCAGGGGCCGGTCCGAGATGTCCTCGCCCGGGAACGCGGCCTGGTGCATGTCGGTGCGGAGGTCGCCCGGATCGACGACCACGGGCACCAGCTCCGGGGCCTCTGCCGCCAGCGTGCGGCCGGCCAGCTCGAACGCGGCCTTGCTGGCTCCGTACACGCCCCAGCCGGGCCAGCCGCCGTGCGCGGCGTCGCTGCCCAGGTGGATCAGCAGGCCCCGTCCGGCGGTCAGGGCCGGGCGCAGCGTCCGCGTCAACGCCAACGGTCCGGCCACGTTCGTCCGCCAGACGCGCTGCGACGCCTCCGTCTCGACGTCCAGCAGGTGGGGCAGGGGCGAGGGTCCCAGCGCCGACGCGTTGTGCACCAGCAGGTCGAGCCGATCGCCGACGACCTCCGCGAGGCGCGCGTGGTGTCCCGCATCGGCGACGTCGCCGGCGACCGCGGTGACGTGGGCGCCGTGCGCACGCAGCGTCTGGGCCGCAGCCGACAGCGCGGACTCGCCGCGCGCGGTGACGATCAGGCGCGTCCCGGCTTCGGCGAGCAGCGTGGCCAGCTCCAGACCCAGCCCGCGGCTCGCGCCGGTGATCAGCGCATGGCGAGGCCACCGACCCGGGCCGGTCACGGGCGACTTCCCGTCGAGGCGAGGCGACGCAGGAGCGAGGGCCGTGAGCCGGTGTCGCGTGCGTCTGCGCGTCCGGGTCCGGGCCGCGCGGCGCGGGTGCGGGCGCGCAGCGCGGCCCGGTCGGCGCGCTCCGTGGCGGTGCGATGGGCGATCCTGAGCAGGATGTCCGGGTGGGTGGTCATGACGTGCCTCCTTCGCTCAGAAGGATGCTGCGTCGCGCCCCTGACGGGCATCGGGCGTTGGTCGCCGTGCGGGCTGCGACCTTGGTCGCAGGAGGCCCGCGATCAGCTGCCGGCGTCGTCCTCGCCGGGGCCGCCCTCTCCGAAGCTGCCCTCGCCGGGGCCGGCGATGCCGTGCTCCATGGCCAGCAGGGCAGCCTGGGTACGCCGCTCGACGCCCAGCTTGGCGAATAGGTGGCCGGCGTGGGTCTTGACCGTCTTCTCGCGCACGCCCAGCCGCTGCGCGATCTCGCGGTTCGAGAGCCCGTTCGCGATGCCGTTCAGCACCTGACGCTCGCGCGGGGTGAGCTCCTGGAACGGATCGCTCCGCGGCGGCGCGGCCAGCGCGCGGACCGCTTCCGCCGCCATCGGCAGCTCGCCGCGGAGCGCCGCACGGACCGCGTCGGCCAGGGCGGACGGGTCCTGCTGCTTGTCCAGCCAGCCGTGCGCGCCCGCCCGCATCGCGGCGCGGACGGCGTCCTCCTCGGGAAAGCTCGAAAGGATGAGGATCCTCGCCTGCGGCGCCGACCGGCGAAGGTCCGGGATCAGCTCCGTCCCCGTTCCGTCGTGCAGCTTCAGGTCCAGGATCACCAGCTCCGGCGGCTCCCGCTCACCGCGATCGCCGCGCCTCAGCCATGCGCGGGCCTGCTCCAGGCCGTCTGCCTCGCCCACGATCCGCAGGCCGGCGTGCCGCTCGAGGAAGGCGCGCAGGCCGGCCCGGACCACGGGGTGGTCGTCGACGAGGAGGGTGGGCACGGCCGTGCCGGCGTCGTCAGCTCCAGGGTCGTCCGCGCCGTGCGCATGCTCGCCGGCGTCGTGGTTTCGGCCAGCGCCTCGACGGCTCATGCGACCTCACCAGGGCGATCGTCCGCCCAGCCCGCGCTGGCGGGGAGCTCGATCCCGATCCGCAGGCCGTGCTCGTCGCCGCGCGCGACGTGCAGCGCGCCGCCCAGCGAGGCGATCCGCTCCTTCGCGCCCCGCAATCCCGGTCCCGCGGCGGCCACCTGCGGATCGCAGCCGCGTCCGTCGTCCTGGACCCAGAGGCGAAGCGCCCCGTCGATCGACCGCTCCAAGGAGATCCGTACCCGCTGCGCCTCGCCGTGGCGCACGGCGTTGTGGACGGCCTCCTGGGCCACGCGGTAGAGGGCCTCCGCGACGTCGGGGGCGGGGCGCGCCGGCGCGGCGTCCAGGTGCACCGTGACGCTGGGCGCCATCCGCTCCGCCAGGCGAGCCAGCGCGGGCACCAGTCCGGCCGAGAGGTCGGGGGAGCGGCTGGTCTCGACCAGCGCGCGCAGCTCGTGCTGCGCCTCGGCCAGCAGGCGTTCCGCGCGGGCGACGGGATCGGCGTCGGCGCCCTCGTCCCGCGCCAAGCGCAGCTGAAGCGTCGTCGCGAACAGCAGCTGCGAGAGGGCGTCGTGCAGCTCGCGCGCCAGTCGGTGTCGCTCTTCGAGCGCCGCGCCGAAGCGGGTCGCCTCGGTGCGTGCCGCAGCCAAGCGTCCGCGCTCCAAGGCGGCGCCCAGCTGGCGCCCGACCACGTCGAGGAACGCCAGCTCGTCCGCCGTGAAGCGCCGATCGCCCGGCGCCGCGAGGTTCAGGATGCCGAACGGTCCACGGCGCCCCCGAACGGGCACGCTGGCGTGCAGCTCCAGTCCGCCCGTCCGGCCGTCCGCCGCGGCGAGCCGACTGCACGTCACCATGTTCACGCCTCGCGCCAGTGCGCCCTCCCGAAACCGCCGCTGACACTCGCAGCCGCCGCAGCGGAGGGCGGCGGCATCGTCGTCGGCCAGAGCCGGCGGGAGTCCGAAGCCGTCGGCGAGCGCCAGCCTGCCGCTGCGCACGTCGCCCAGCACGGTGTCGCTCACGAAGATCCAGCCGGCGCGCAGTCCCAGCTCGGGCACGACGGCGCGAAGGGCCTCGCCCGGAGCGCTCGTCGTCTCGGCGGCGTCCAGGCGGTCGCCCAGCGCGACAAGGGCGGACAGGCGCGCGTTCAGCGGGACGGCTGCGGGGGCCACGGCTCGATCAGAAGTCGTCCTGGCGCCCGGAAGGGTCCAGGAAGCGGTCGAAGGCGTCCTGACCGCTGCGTTCCCGCGGCACGACGCGAACGTCGCCGTCGCGCGGCGGCAGCGGAGCGGCGTCCAGGGGCGCGTTCTTGCGGGGGGCGCGAGCGCCGCGCACGGCGTCGTTGTCCAGCTCGCGGCGGCGCCGGGCCTGCTCGCGGCGGCCCGCCCCCGAGCGCTCCTGGCCGGGACGGTCCTGTGCGGCGCGGGCGGCACGCGCCGTCCGCTCGCCGACCGTGAGCGTCAGCCAGAGGGCCAGCAGCGTCACGAGCAGCGTGCCGAACGAAAGCGCGATCAGCACCGTCATCGAGGACATCCCGGTCATGCTACCGCAGGGCGGGATCGCGCAGCAGTGCGGCCAGAACGTCGTCGTCGACGTTCCCGCCGCTGATCACGAGCACGGTCGGGCCGGCGGCCAGGCGGAGCTCGTCGGCGTCGCCGCGCACGATGCGCCGCCAAGCGGCCAGGGTCAGCGCACCCGTGGGCTCCACCACCATCCGCCCGAACCGCGGCCACCACGCCGCCGCTGCCCGGATCTCGTCCTCCGAGACGGTGACGATGCCGTGCAGCCGGTCCTTCAGGACGCGGAACGGCACCTCGCCCAGCACCTGGGTCCGGACGCCGTCGGCGATCGTGCGGTTCGTCTGCGCCGCGGTCCAGGCGACCCGCTCGCCCTTGGCGAGGGAGTCGCGCGCGTCGGCGGCCAGCTCGGGCTCCACGCCGATCACCTGTGCACGCGGCGCGAGCTCGGACAGGGCCAGCACGGTGCCGGCGGAGAGACCGCCACCGCCCACGCAGACCAGGACGTTCGCCACATCGGGCAGGTCTTGGGCGATCTCCAGGCCCGCCGTGCCCTGGCCCGCCACGATCCAGGGGTGGTCGTACGGCGGCACGAGGGTTCCGCCGCTGGCCTGGACCGCCTCGTCCGCGGCGCGTGCCCGGGCCTCGCCGTCGTTCTCGCAGCGCAGCACGGTCGCGCCCCAGCCGCGCGTCCGCTCCAGCTTCACGGCCGGGGCCCCCTCGGGGATCACGACCGTGGCGGGCACGCCGAACGTGGCGGCGGCGCAGGCGACCGCCTGGCCGTGGTTGCCGCTGGAGTGCGTCACCACGCCGCGAGCGCGCGTCTCCGGATCGAGGGACGCCAGGAAGTTCATCGCGCCGCGCAGCTTGAACGAGCCGGTCAGCTGCAGGTTCTCGGGCTTCGCCCAGACGGCCGATCTCGCGGCGTCCGAGCTCGACGCGTCCGGGCCGTCCTGGACGCGGGCGTCCACGGGCAGGGCGCCGGGCCCACGCTCCGGCAGCGGCAGCAGCGGCGTCCGGCGCGCCAGCCCGGCGATTCGGTCGGCAGCGGCACGAACGTCCGCGAAGGTCGGATCCATGGAGCGCATGATGGCACGGCGATCCTCGAGGCGGGCAGCGGACGCTGCCGTGATCTGGCGCCCGGTCGCCGCCACCGAACGGACGGTAGGCTCGGGCATCCCCGCTGCATGGAGGCTGCGATGACCACCTTCACCGTGAACGGACGCACCGTCGACGTCGACGCGCCCGACGACGAGCTGCTGCTCTGGGTCTTGCGCGACGACCTAGGCCTTCTCGGCACCCGCTACGGCTGCGGCATCGGGCTGTGCGGCAGCTGCACGGTGCACGTCGACGACGTCGACGAGCGTGCCTGCCTGCTGCCGCTGACCGCCGTCGCCGGCCGCGAGGTGCGCACCGTCGAGGCCGACGCCCCGGACGGCAGCGCGCTGGCACGTGTCCGCGAGGCGTTCCTGGCGCTCCAGGTGCCGCAGTGCGCCTGGTGCATGAACGGATGGCAGATGACGCTGGCGGCGCTTCTCCAGCGGTCGCCCAGGCCCAGCGAGGACGAGATCGACGCTGCACTGCAGGAGAACCTGTGCCGCTGCGGCGCCTACGGCCGGCTGCGCGCCGCCGCGCTGCGGGCGGCCGGGCCCGCACCGGAGGACGCCGCGTGAGCCGGCGCGACGACGAGGCCGCCGGCGAAGCGACGTCGGATTCGACGCGACGCGGCGGGCGCCGCTGGCGCGTCACGCGTCGCGGCTTCCTGATCGGGACCGGCGTGGCCGGTGCCGGCGTGCTGCTGGGCTGGCGCTACGGCGTGCCGGCCGCCCGCCTGGCGATCGCGCGCGTGCTGGACGACGGCTCGCCCCCCGGCGGCGTCACCGGTCCGCCGGACGCATGGTTCGAGCTCCTGCCGGACGCCCCGTTGCGCCTGTACCTGAGCAAGGTCGAGATGGGCCAGGGCGTCCACACCGCGCTGGCGCAGCTGGCCGCCGAGGAGCTCGAGCTGCGGATGGACGACCTCGATGTGCGCTCGGCGCCCAGCACCCGGGGCCTGGACGATCCGATGGGGACCAGCGCCAGCACCACGGTGTCCTCGAGCTGGACGCCGCTCCGCGAGGCGGCGGCCCTGCTGCGCGAGGCCGTTCGTTCCAGGGCGGCACGGCACTGGAGCGTGCCGCTCGACGAGGTGTTCGCGATGGACGGCCGGATGGTCCGCCGTGACGCGCCCGAGACGGCGTTGAGCTACGGCCAGGTCGCCGCGCTGGGCGACATCGGACCGTTCCCGGACGAGCCGCCACCCCTCAAGCCCCGAAGCGAGTTCCGGCTGATCGGCACGCCCGTGCCCCGCGTCGATCTCGAGCGGAAGCTCCGTGGCGACGGCGGCTTCGGGCTGGACGCCCGACTTCCGGGCATGCGCTACGGCGCGGTGGCGCGCCCGCCGCGCATCGGCGCGACCCTCGAACGCGCTGCCGAGGGGGCGGCCCGCGAGGTCGCGGGCGTGTTGGAGGTCGTGATCGAGGACGGTTTCGCCGGCGTGGTGGCCACCCGTCGCAGCGCCGCACGTCGCGGCGTGGCGGCGCTCGAGCTGTCCTGGCGCGACCCCGACCCCCTGGTGCGTCAAGCGGACATCGACGACGCCGTCGCCGTGAGGGACCGCGGCGGCACGCAGGTGCAGCGCGAGGGCGCGCCCGCCCGGCGGCTCCGCGGTCGCGTGGACGTACGTGCGGAGTACGCGACGCCGATGGCGGCCCATGCGCACCTGGAGCCGCAGGCCGCGCTGGTGGACGTACGCCCCGAGGGGGTGCGCGCCTTCGTGGCCACCCAGGCTCCTACCCTGGTCCGCGACGAGCTCGCGGAGCTGCTCGGTCGTCCCGCCGACGAGATCGAGCTGACCGCCACGGCGTTGGGCGGCGCCTTCGGCCGGCGCGTCACCGTCGCGCCCGCGCGCGAGGCCGCGCGTCTGTCGCGCGCCGTGGGGGCCCCGGTGCACGTTTCCTTCAGCCGCGAGGAGGAGTTCCAGCACGGCTACGTGCGTCCGCCGGTCCGCAACCGCCTCGAGGCGCGGGTCGAGGGCGGCCGCATCGACGCGATCCGCCACGTGCAGGCCAGCGGCGACGTGGCGTTCCCGTTCCTGCCCGCGATCGCCGCGACCGTCCTGGGCGCCGACTTCGGAGCTTGGCGAGGCGCCACCATCCCCTACGGCGACATTCCGCATCGCGGCACGATCGCGCAGCGCGCGCGGCTGCCCGTCGCCACCGGCTGGTGGCGCGGACTGGGCCTTCTGCCCAACGTCTTCGCCACCGAGAGCTTCATGGACGAGGTGGCCCGCAGCGTGGGTGCCGACCCGGTCGCCTTTCGCCTGGACCACCTCGGGACGTCGCGCGACGAGCGCCGGGCGGCGACCGTGCTCGAGGCGGCGGCCGCGGCGGCCGGCTGGGGGACGGAGCTGGAGGAGGGCCGGGGGCGCGGCGTGGCGCTGGCGTTCGACGCCGGCACGCTGGTCGCGCAGGTGGCCGAGGTGTCGTTGGAGCGCGACCGCCCGCGCGTGCACCGGGTCGTCGTGGCGATCGACCCGGGCGTGATCGTCAATCCCGACGGCGTGCGCGCCCAGACGGAGGGATCGGTCGCGATGGGCGTCAGCAGCGCCCTGCACGAGGACCTCACCATCGAGGACGGGCGGTTCGCGGTCGACAACTTCGACGGCTACACCCTCCTACGCGAGGCCGACATGCCGGTCGTCGAGGTGGTTCTGCTCGAGGGCGACGACGAGCCGCACGGCGTCGGCGAGCCACCGCTGGGCCCGGTCGCCGCCGCGATCGCCAACGCGGTCGTCGACGCCGGCGGGCAGCGCATGCGCCGCCTGCCGCTGCGACCGACATGAGCGTCGCGCCCGCGGCCGTCGCGCGACGTGCGCGGGTCGAGCTGGACGCGGGCCGTCCCGTCGCCCTCGCGACGCTGGTGGGGCGCGACGGACGTTCCTACCTTCCTCCCGGCGCCCAGGCGCTGCTGGGGCCCGACGGGCCGCTGGCCGGGCTACTGTCCGGCGGCTGTCTGGAGGACGAGGTCGCGGCCCGTGCCCGCGATCTGCGCCCGGGCGGCCCCCCAGTCCGGCTGTCGATCGACACCTCGAGCGACGAGATCGACGGCCTCGGAATCGGGTGCGGCGGCCGCCTCGACATCGTCGTCGAGCCCCTGTCGGACCAGCCCGGCTGGCGGTCCTGGCTCGGGGCGATCGCCGAAGGCAGGCCGGCGGTTCGCCGCATCGGGCCCGGCGGCACCGTCGGATGGCGCACCCCTGACGCGGCCGTCGGCCAGGCGCCGCCAGAGACAGCGCTGACGGCGTGGGCCGAGGACGTCCAGCCACGGCTGCGACCGATCGTGGACGGCTGGCTGCAGGTTGTGCCCGCCCCGCCGACGCTCGTGCTCGTCGGGGACGGACCCGAGGTCGAGGGGCTCGCGCTCCGGATGGGCCGGATGGGCTGGCGGCTCCGCTGGGCCGGCCCCTCACGCGCCGCGGCCCAGCGCCTCGTCGTGTCGCTACGGCGGCACGACATCGAGATCGAGACGCTCGTCGCCGACGCCGCCACGCTGCGTGACGCCGATCCTTCGCGACGGCCGTGGGTGTTGGGCCCCTCGGACCGGCTGGTGGCCGCCTCCCGGCGACTGGACCTGGACGCCGCCGCGGCAGCTTGGGGCCTGCGCGCCGGCGTTCGCTACCTCGGCGTCGTCGCCGGCCGGCACCGACGGACGGTCCTCGCGGAGCGACCGGAGCTGGCCGGGCTCGACGTCGCCCGGATCGACGCGCCGGCCGGCCTCGCCATCGGGGCGGAAGGACCCGAGGAGGTCGCCACCGCGTTGGCGGCGCGCTTGGTGTCGGAGCTGCGCGCCGCCGCCGCTCCGGTCTGGGCGGTGATCCCGGCGGCGGGCGCGGGCCGCCGGATGAGGGGAGCCAAGCCGCTGCTCCGCAAGAACGGCGAGACGCTCCTCGCCCGAGCGCAGCGCATGGCCTCCGCCGCTTGCGACGCCACGCTGGTGGTGCTCGGCCACGACGCCGCGCGGTTGGCACCCGAGCTGCATGCCGGCACCGTGCCGATCGTCGCCGACGCCTGGTCGGAAGGGCTGTCGGCGTCGCTCCGGACCGCCCTGCGCGCGGTGCCCGAGGGAGCACGCGTCCTCGTCCTTCTGCCCGACATGCCCGGCGTCGATGCCGACCATCTCTCGGCCTTGCGGCGCGTCGGGCGCCTCGCCGCGGGCGCCGCGAGCCGCTACCCGGGCGGTCGGTCGGGAGCGCCGGCGCTGCTGCCCGCCGAGCTGGTGGACGAGGTGCGAGCCGGCGGTGGTCCACGCGGCGACGTCGGGATGGGGGCCTGGCTGCGGTCGCGTACCGACCTCGCCGAGGTCGCGCTGGACGACCCGGCGGACCTCGACACGGCCGAGGCGGCCCGTGCGCACGGCTGGTTCCCGCCGCGCAGCGAGGCCGAGGCGGTCAGGTCGGATCCCGAGGCACCGGAAGCGCCAGGTTCAGCGCCCGGCTTCCGAGGCGGACGGTCAGGGTCGTGACCACGCCTGCACCGGTACCCAACGCCTCGGGGGCTTGCAGCGTCGCGAGGATCCACACGGCCAGCGCGCCCGCCGCGGCGGCGGAGGCGTAGAAGTCGCCGTTCCGGTACAGGATCCCGGGCACCCGCCCGCTCAGCACGTCGCGCAGCACGCCGCCGCCGACGCCGGAGACGGCGCCCGCGAACACGGTGCCCCACGGACCCAGTCCGGCGCTCACGCCCGTCGACGCGCCGAGCGCCGCGAAGATCGCCAGTCCCACGCCGTCCAATGCGTACAGCAGACGCGGGCGCGAACGCACCCGGCCGTGCAGCGCGAACGTCGCGACGGCCGTGGCAGCGACCGCCCAGAGCAGCGGCTCGTTGCGGAACGTGTCGGGCGGGAGGCGCCCGACCAGCACGTCGCGGATGGCGCCCCCGCCGACCGCCGTGACGGAGGCCAGCACCAGCACGCCGACGAGGTCGAAGCGCTTCTCGATCGCGGTGAGGGCGCCCGCCGCGGCGAACGTCAACGTGCCCGCCCACGCCAGCGCGTCGATCCAGGTCACGTGCCACGCCTCCAGCGAAGGCCTACGAAAACGGCGCCCCGAACCCCTCGATCGGACCGATCGGCCCGCGACGAGGCGCCGGTTCGGCCGGCCGCAGGCGCGGTCGCGTGCAAAGGGTTGACGAATCCCGCATAACGTCGTATTCTTTGGACTATCAAAGCAAGAGGGTTCGCGCTCGCCACGGCGAGCGATCTTTTTTGGCTCGCGCCGTCTACGCGGGCCGAAGCGGCGAGGCTCGCGGGCCTCACTCCCCTAAGAACCGGTCCAGCTCGTCCGCGCTGGGCAGCGCCGGAATCGCGCCGGGACGCGTGGTGGTGAGCGCCGCGTACGCGTTCGCGCGCCGCAGGGCGCCCTCGAGCGCGTCGTCGTCCGACGCCAGCTCCGGCTCGCGCGCCAACGCCGCCAGCAGCGCGGCCACGAACGCGTCGCCCGCCCCGGTGGTGTCCTCCGGCTTCACGGAGAAGCCGTCCACGCGTCCCGAGCGATCGCCGGCGAACCACGCCACGCCCGCCTGTCCCAGCGTCACGGTCAGCAGCCGCAGCTCGTCGTGCATCAGCGACCGCGCGGCCTCCAGGTCGCTGGAGCCGGTCAGGAACGAAAGCTCCTCCTCGCTGATCTTGATCACGTGCGCCAGCTTCCACGGACCCAGCATCCCTTCCCGGGCCGCCTCTGCGCTCTCCCACAGCGGGAGCCGCAGGTTCGGGTCGTAGCTCACCAGGCGCCCGGCGCCCCGGGCGGCGTCGATCGCCGCCAGCGTCGCGCTCCTCGACGGCTCCTGGATCAGGCTGATGCTGCCGTGGTGCAGGATCGTCGCGTCCGCGACCGCCTTCAGGTCGATCTCGTCCGCGCGGTGCAGCTGATCGGCCGACGGGTGGCGGTAGAACATGAAGTCCCGCTCGCCCTCCTCGGTCAGCGACACGAACGCCAGCGCCGTGCGCGCCGCGTCGTCGAAGCGGAGCTGCGACACGTCCACGCCGTCGCGTTCCAGGATCGAGGCCAGCCAGTGGCCGAACGGATCGTCGCCGACCTTGCCGATGAAGCCGGCGTCCACGCCCAGCCGGCGCACGCCGACGGCCACGTTGGCGGGCGCGCCGCCGGCAGCCTTGAGGAACCGCTCGGCCTCGCCCAGCGTCACGCCGGTCCGGTCGGGCACGAAATCGATGAGGAGCTCGCCCAGGGTCAGCACGTCCGCCATGCCCGCACCGTACCGCAGTGCCCCGCGAGCGCGCCCAGGGTGCGTCCACCACGACGCGCAGCGCCTCCCGCGGCTCGTCACCCAGCCGCCAGACGCAGCGTACCGACCGTGGTACAAAGGCCGACGGCGTTCGCGCCGTGAGGCGCGGTCGACACGGTGATGCAGCCCCCGGTCCGCAGCGACCCGGTTGCTACCATCACCCGAGCCGACGCGAGCCCCGACGTGAGCCTCCTGACATGAGCCCCACCGTCCGGTGCGACGCGATCCCCGAGGCAGGCGGTAGTGATGCGACCAGTCGAAGAGAGCGATCCCCCCTTGAATAGCTCCAGCCTCGCGTTCGTCGAGGAGATGTACCTCGCCTACCTACGCGACCCGGACGCCGTGCCCGACGTGTGGCGCCGCTACTACGACGACATTCCCTGCGCCGAGCTGTCGGGCCGCGAGGCGATGGGTCCCAGCTTCCTGCCGCGCAGCGTGTTCCGCGGCGCGTCCGGCCGCGGCGGCATGGAGGACGGTGGCCTGCAGCACCGCGCGGACAAGCTGACGCGCAACTACCGCGTGCGCGGCCACCGGATC
>Ga0102943_1001361_pt1 | contig 15392 bp, 10 predicted proteins | sample SalPonC_black_MG_FD_78174 | JGI IMG/M metagenome (GOLD analysis project Ga0102943, IMG submission 78174) | Salt pond soil microbial communities from South San Francisco under conditions of wetland restoration - Salt Pond MetaG... | ecosystem: Environmental > Aquatic > Marine > Intertidal zone >...
ATTTATAAGGTTTAATATTTTTAAGTTTTCATTTGTTGCAAATTGCTGGATGGATAACAGATAATCAGTCTCGTGAGGATAAAGGGAATTAGCAAATTCGGTAAATCTGACAAGTTTTTGCTTCATTAGTTGCTATTTTAAACAGGTAGAAAAGGTAAAAAAAATATGGAAGGAAAAAAACTGATATATGATAAAATCTATTGAGAATTCAGCCAGTTTATTGCTTCATCTTCACTAATAAACAATTTGACCTGCACATTATCTTGATTCTTTATATTGGTAATATTTGTAATGGCAGTTTTTATAAAAACATCATCTTTAATTAAAGTTGCAGAGCAATAGTAACCAGCTTTTATAGCTTTCGGAAGCCATTCATTATTTAACCACTTTTGATCATCAACCGAAAATACTTTTGCATTATGTTTATCGGTAAGTAATTTGCCTGTTTTATATTCTTTTTAAAATCGAGAACTTTCATACAAGCATCTCAAAAATCATTGCTTGGCGGAAACCCAATCCAATATATGTTTAAATAATTTTTTGTACTGTTATAAATGATCTTACAAAAAATCTTTTGTATAGGTTCCATTTTTGTATTGAATATGAAGTATAAAGCTTACAGTTGTTTTACCATAAGCTTTATACGTGTCTTATTTCAGGAAATTTTTAACTTCATTATTAAAAACTTCAGATTTTTCAAACATCATAAAATGTCCGCACTTGGGTACCATAATAAGCTTGCTGTTTTTAATCTCATTAGCACCTGCTTTGGCTATAGGTTCTGTTTCCCCAGGGTTAAGATATCGATTAGGTATTAAGTTATCGTTTTCGCCAAAAAAGATGAGAGTAGGCTGCTCGATGTATTTTAGTTTGTTAAATATTGGTTCATCAACCATTCCTGTAACCGATTGACTAACTGCGTAACAATAGTTCTCGAAATCATCAGCCGTTCTCATAGCAATACGATCTTCGATCATAAAAATGGCATCATCAGGCATATTGTAAAAATTAGATGCCAGGTTTGTTTCTATTGCTTCAACAGTTGTTAATCGAATTAGATTAGGTGTCATAACATCTTTGAACCAAAGTCGTTGGCCGGGATGAAATAATTCAAATCCGGCGGGATCAACTAAAATTAGTTTTTCAACCTTATCTGGATAATGCAAGGCGGCAACCATAGAAATTTGCCCACCCATCGAGTGTCCTGCAAGAGTTACTTTGCCTAAATCCAGATTGTCAATAAATTCTGCAACAACTTTTGCATAAAAACTCATTAATCCACTATGTGGATTTTTCGATGATTTACCGTATCCCGGAAGATCGATGGCAATACATCTGTAAGATTTACTCAACTCACTAATATTTTTATTCCAGGCCGGAATATAGCTGCCTAAGCCGTGTATAAATATGATGGTTTCATTTCCATTTCCTTCATCAATATAGGCTAAATTAATATCGTTTGATAGCTTGGCATGTTTTACTTCATAACCATAATTCAGTTCATTCATAGTTTTCATTTCTGATATATCTTTATATGGAGAACAAGACGTGATTAATGCAGTAAACATGACTAATATGATTGTATTTATTTTCATTTTTTTCATCGTTTAAAATTTAAAACATTAACCATTTATATACCAGAAAAACGGTCCATGGATCTGTAGGACGTTCGGTATTGTATATCCCATTAATATCTGTTCCATGACTATCTTCATTGCTATCATAGAAATCACCGAGCCACATATATGCACCGTGCAATTCAAAGCTCATAAAAGGTCCAAAGGAATACTTCAATGCAGCATTAATTTCTGTTCCCATCTTTTTTCCTGCATCTTGAGGAGCAACAGAGCTATATGCCATAGCTGCACCTACTTTTGCATTAAATTTATGAGGGATAATATCCCTGTAAAAATTAGCTGTTCCACCCGTAATACCATAACCCATATTTGAAATGTCGGCAACTAAAGGTGTAAAACGGTTCACTACATTAGCATGTGGAAATAATAAATATGATCCGCTACTAATAAAAATAGATGCAGGCATTCCCCATGTGTTACCTGTTATAACACCTGAATAATTTCCATTATCAATTCCATCTCCATCTCCGGTTGTATAAATTAAATCAAGGGCAAAATAATCGTTAAGTGTTTGTCCATATCGGTAAGCACCCCTCAGGTTGGCTGCTACACCACCTATATCCACTTTCTTTATATATACATCGTTTTCATTCGTTTTTACAGTACCCAGATTGTAGTTTACAAAACCTGTTAGTAAATAGCGATCTAACCAGAAATCAGGATTTCTGCTAAAGTAAGTTCCTACCCATGCAACATCAGCTATATAATCATTCGTTTCAAGGCCGAAGTTAAATCCTCCATTATAATTAACCAAGGTGCTGTTTAATCCCTGACCAAAAACAGAAACTCCACCTAAGCCTTTTCCTCTATCCTTTAAATAATATAGCGAACCTCCAACATTCCATTTCATAGAAACTTTTTTGCGATATATGAACTCCATAAGCGTAACATCATCCGGATCTTGTGCATTGTTTTCGTAAAGCTTGTAAAATCCGGCTTTAGTTTTTGAGTAATCTCTATCCCAACGCACGCTCAAACCAACAGCATCTGTTCCCCAGTAAGCCATTCTGTATCCAGTGGTTGTCATTTTTTCAAAATAAGTTCTGTATGGGTTGAATGGGGTATCGTAAAGACGTTGTAAACCAACATTGATATACCAGTTTTTCCAGGGTATCAATTCTAACTCAACATTTTGTGTTTGAATATTAACCTGGTCTGCTGAAATAGCAGATCCTTTATTCCCGCTTATACCATAAGCCTGATCTCCCCATGTCCAGTCAATTTCAAATGATGCTCTTAGTATTGCCTTCCCGTTAAATAACTTAGGTTGATAAATAAAGAAAGGCAATATCCTTTGCTCTACATAATAGGAGGTTGAAGTATCTGATGTTGTCGATGAGTTTTTCCCAAATAATCTGCCTACCAACTGTCCGTTAAATAAGCTGCTTTCAGGATAAAAATTAGAACTCACTCCCTGGGTAATAAAAAATGCCAGGAACTGAAACTCTTTGTTTGATTTAGCTGTGTAGGGAAGGTCATGTTCAAAGTAATTAATACTTGAATCTTTTTCAGATTTTACTTCCTTCTCTTTATCCTGTGCATAAAGCGAGCTCCAGTTGAGTAAGGGAAAGAAAATAAAAAATATGATTAGTTTTTTCATGGTAAAACTAGGATTATAAGTAAAGTCGAATTCATTTGTAAATTCGACTTTACAATATTCTTTAAAAAATTTTAAAGTATCTTTATTCTGCTATTCTAATATATTTTTGGATATTAGAATCTCCTAAAGTTCCTCCATTAGAACTTCCAAAACCTTCTTCGGGTGTAGGCGGAACATTTTGGGTGCCTGAAGTTTGTACTACTTCGTACCATAATACTTCTTCTGGCGATGTTTTTATTTCGAAGATCCCTTTGGATGTTGCTGTAAAAGGTTGGTCCTGGCTTATCTCAATGGTCCAGATTTCACCCACTGTTGATTTCTCTATCTCAAATGTACCAGTAAAAGTAAGGTCAGGGGTTCCACTTGTATTTCCAATATTATATTGCTCTACTAAATAAGAATTATCATCCTTAAATTCAGCATAAATAGAATCTACATCAAAATAATTTACTAAAAGTGGAGCAACATTATCGCCTGCTGAATACCAATTTCCAATAATCCCTAAATCTTGTGCAATGTTTTCAGAAGTAATAACTTCATCAATTGTCATAGCTTCTCCTTCCACATCATAAATACTGGTTGCGCTTGCTGGTTGCACAGTAATTGTTTCGTCTCCTTCTGTTATGGATGTGATTAACAATTCGATTGCTAAACTATTGCTTCCGGCAGTGTGAGTAACATCAAAAGTAAAATCAACATCTGGAATTGTAACATTTAAATCACCTGCTTCAAGATTTCCTGTTGCATCTTCATTTGCATAAACGGGTTCGTTAAAAGTAATTGTTACAGTTTTGTTGTCTTCAGAGATTGTAATACTTTCAAAAAATGGACTTTTATTTTCAGCTTCATCACTACATGAGCTAAATCCTAAAATCCCCAATAGGATAATTGTAATCCAAATTAAATTTTTGTTTTTCATAGCATTCATCGTTTTAATTTTTGTTTAAATTTATAAATATTTTAGTCAAACTTTATTGCAATTTTGCATAAAATCAAGGTAGACTTAACATCAATTATATCTATATTAATTTTTAATAATCAAAATATCAGTTTTTTACGTATATATTTTAAGGTTGCGACTGTTGTGTTCTTATTCCTTACCCCATCGAATTACGTTAGCCCCCCAGGCATAACCAATTCCTGCAGCAATCATCGAAATTATTGTACCGTCCTTAATTTTACCTTCGTTAAGTGCTAAGTGTAATGATAATATTTGATCTATTTGTCCAATGTGGCCGTAATCTTCAAGGTAAATACTCTGTTTTTTTGTTAAACCTAACTGCTCCAGCATAAATTCGTACATCGACCGCTTAAAATGGAGTGTTGCCAGGTAGTTAAGTTCTCCCTGATCTATTCCTGATTTTTCAAAAGCTCGCTTTATGCAATAAAACCAGTTGTCCAATGAAACTTCATTTAAACGGTTTTTCATGTGAGTTTCGTCAAAAACGCGTAACGATTTGTAAGCGATATCAGCATTCTCTTTGGTAATAGGTTTTTCTGTTCCACCAAATTCAACTCCGGCATCGCGGGCTAAGGTTCCATCAGTCATGATATGGCTACCTAACAACAGGTTTCTTCCATGATTTTTTTTAAGAATAAGAGCTCCGGCTCCGGATGATAAATTGAACATAAACGAAACAGTATTATCTGAAAAATCAATAAAATCACCATTGCGATAGCCTCCAACAATCATAACTGTATTGATTTCTTCATCAGCAATCATCATATCTTTGGCTATTTTCATTGCAGCCACAGTTGTACCACATCGTTGTTGTATGTCAATAGCCCATGCATTGGTTGCTCCAATTTTTTCCTGAATGTATATTCCTGAAGTTGTTAGAGGATATTCTTTCCACTCTTCACCAATGCATAAAATTAGATCAATTTCTTTAGGATCTATTCGGGTATTTTTCAAAGCATCTAAGCCGGCTTTAACACCCATTTCCTGTGTTCCGTCATTTTTTCCAGGAACCGGTTTTTTAATAATACCCAGTTTTTCTATTACAGCTTCTTTTGTCCAGTTGCCATTTGTAGCTTCGGAGATATCTTTAGCTGTCATTCGACCTTCGGGAATATAAATGCCTGTCCCTACAATTCCAACATTACTATTGGTCATAATTAAAAATTTTAGTAAATGAATAGATTACTTCCTACAGCTAAACCTGCACCCGATGCAACAAATACAATTTTGTCACCACGTTTTACTTGGTTTTCTTTTACTGCATGATGAAAGGCCATTGGAATGCAGCCCGAACCAGTGTAGCCGTAACGATCCATCACAAAACTTGTTTTTTCTATTGGCTGATTGATTGCTGCCATCACTTTTTTTATTACCGATCGATTAATCTGAGTAAAAATAAAGTGATCTATATCTTTTAAATCTGTATTGGATTTTTGCAATAACTTTTCAATAACCATTGGCCAAAGGCGTACATTGCGGTCGCTGGGCAGTGGTTGGATGTTTAATAATCCATAGGTTTTTTCTTTAAGAACTTCTTTGGTAACCGGATTTCGTGTTCCACCAGCATAAACTCCGACATAATCCCACTGTGTTCCATCGGTTAAAAGTTGTCCGTTTATGTATTTTGATTCTGTATTTTCGTTTCTTTCCAACACAAAAGCACTGGCACCATCGGCAAAAATTGAATATCCAAATGCGTCGCCCTTACGAACGTATGCAGGCATATTGTAAACACCGATTACAACAGCATATTTAATACTGGGATCGGTTGCCATAGTCCGAACTACATTATCAAGTGCAATTGCAAAGCTGGCACACGATGCACCCACATCAAAACTGGATGTCCATGATTCTTTTTTCTGAATTCTACCCTGCACTAATAGGGATGTAGCGGGTGAAATAAATTCAGGTGTATCAGTAGCCACAACAAATAAATTTATATCATCGGAATTGATTTTTGCATCCTTAATTGCATTTAAAGCAGCTTTAGTAGCAAAATCAGCAGTTGTTTCATCAATCCCACGTAAGTGAGCAATATGACGTTGTGCAATGCCTAAACCATGTTCGGTTTTTTCTGCATCGAAATCGATATTGGCTAACTTTTTTAATTCTTCGTTATTTATTGGTTCACCTGGAGCATATACTCCAGTTCCAGCTATTTTTACAGGTAACATGTTAATTGATTTAATGATTTATAAATAACCCATGCTTAAAGCTTTTTGTCTTAATTCTTCTCTAAAACCAGGATGAGCAATATTGATTAAGGCTTGTGTTCTTTCTTTTACAGTTAATCCGGTTAAACGGGCAATGCCATGTTCAGTAACAATATAATCGGTATTGCTTCTATGTAATGTAACTGCTGTGCCTTCTGGCAATGTTGGAACAATGGTCGAAATTTTACCATCTTTGGCTGATGCTCTACATGCTATAATTGATTTTCCCTTCCCGTCGAATCCTTCTATGGCACCAACTGCTGTATCGGTTTGTCCACCGGTGCCGGAATATTGATTAATACCAATTGATTCGCTGGCAACCTGTCCTGTAAAATCAACCATAATACATGTGTTGATGGAGACCATTTTGGAATTTTTTCTTACCATACACGGATCATTCACATATTTTCCCCGCAAGAATTCAACGGTAGGATTATTATGCAACCACTTATAGAGCTTTTCGGATCCCATGGCAAATGTACAAACGAATTTATCTTTATGAAAAGCTTTTTTCTTGTTAGTGATAACGCCCATATTGTACAACTCCATCATAGAATCGACCATCATTTCGGTATGCACTCCCAAATCTTTTTTGTCGCGTAAGGATAGTGCCGCTGCATTTGGTATTTCTCCTATTCCCAGTTGTATGGTAGATCCGTCTTCAACCAATTCTGCAATATTACTTCCAATTTTCATGGCTGTTTCATCAGGATTTGGAGATGGCAGCGTAGGCGGAGTTTGAGAGAACTCTACAAAATTATTTACATCCTTTACATGTATGTGAGTGTCGCCAAAAGTTCTAGGTAACTGGTCATTTACTTCTAATATTACAATTTCTGCGGCATCAATAACATCTTTTTCGTATGTTATTCCCAGTGATAATGATATAAACCCCTGATTGTCTGGGGGTGTGCATGTCCCAAAAAAGATATGTGGTCTTCGAACTTTTAAACGATCGGTGGCCGAGCGATGTAGCATATTTGGAACATAGGTAACGGTTCCTGTTCCTTCTTTTATTGCCTGGCGAGATCCGGGAGCGTGAAACCAGCTGCATAACTCAAAATGGCCTTTCATTTCGTGTTTCATGTAAAAATCATAAGGTTTTAATGTCAGAACGGAAAAAACCTTTACATTTCGAACCTGATCTTTTACCAAATGAAATTTCGACATACAACCCTGTGGTTCCGAAGCACACTGAGCTACAATGACATCAATATCACTTTTGATAAATTGTACAGCTTCTTCAATCGAAATAATTTTATTCTTATAGATATCCTGAAAATGATTCATAGTTTTCTTCGTTATTTTTTCTTTGTAAATTGATGTACAATAATTCCTGCAAGCGTTGAAATGATAATAGCAGAAGCAGAAGCAATAGCCGGGTTTCGAACAGGGCCTTCAAGGTATTTTGTGAAATATCCAAAATCAGCACCATAATTATTTACTAAAAAAGGGAGCCCGTAATAAACCGTAAAATGAGTTATAAACGCAACAATTGAAGCAATTACAGGTGCTTTAATATTTACATCTTTAATAAATATCCCAAAAACAATAGGAATAAAAGCGACAGAAAAGTAGGCATATACTCCATTTTGTGCAAGAATTGCAACACTTAATTTCGGGTACAATAACTGTTCTAATGATACCAAAAAAGATACAATTGCTAAAAATATAATTGCTAATTTATTTAGTGCGATATACGTTTTGTCTCTTTTTATATATTTCCCAAAAATTGGTTTAATTATGTCCGAAGTAATAGTAGTGGATAAAGACTGGATTAAACCTTCCAGTGTAGATAGGCCTGCACTTATTAATCCTAAAATAACAATTAGCCCAACAATTACCGATAATATCCCATTGGAAAATATTTTCACTACGTAGGCTGATATAATTCCATCTGTTTTTAGAATTTCCTGTCCATCAGTCATCTCAGGGAATGTTAATCGGGCATATAAGCCCACAAACACAACCGAAAAGAAAATGATTTCGGCTATTACAGCTGCAGTTAAAAATCTGTTTACATCTTTTTCTTCCTTTAAAAAAAGAGATTTGGTAATAATGTGTGGTTGGCACACTACTGCAGCCCCAACAATAATCTGAGCAACAATAATTTCAAAGAAATCTCGGAAAAGTACACTTTGCGGATTGGTTGGTTTTGTTAATACCGGGTCAATAGCAGCAAGTTTTTCGAAAAATCCTTCAATTCCATCTTGAAAATATTCGTAACCTGAAAATAGCAGAATAAAAGCCACCGCCAGCATTACAAAAGCTTGTATAGTGTTGGTGTAAACTAATGAGTTAGCTCCGCCAAACATCATGTAACCAAAAACAAAAACAATAATTACAGCTAAAACGATTATTTCGTTTGCATTTAGAGCTTTAGATAACACTTTGGTTAAAGCAACCAGAATTAAGACAATGAAAGTGATTAATAAAAAGGAAAGAAACCCCATGAATAATGCATAGTATTTACTTTCATACCTTTTTCCTATCCATTGTGCAAGAGTAACAGCTTTTAATGTTTGTCCATATTTACGGAAACTTTTGGTTAAAACAATTAAAGAAATAATGGTAGCTAAAGGGAAAAATATTCCAAAAGATAATACTCCACTAAACCCATATACAGCTATTAATCCCGGGTTTACAATGAATGTAGCAGCACTTGTCATTGAAACAGCAAGCGATAACCCAACAAAGCCAGGAGTAAAATTAATGTTTCCAACCGCATAGTCACTTAAGCTTTTTGTTTTTATTGCTCCGCGAACAACAAAATAGATGATTAATAGTGAGTAAAAAATTATGAGTATCCAGGTTCCCATAATTTGTTGCGATGTAGCCATAATAAAATGTTTAAGTTTTATTTTTAAAAGATAAAATAAAAAAACAGGAATCTCAAAAATGATAATTCCCGTTTTTTACCGTCTACTAAATTGTCATTCCGCCATCAACACTGAGAACTGAACCGTTGATGTATGCTGCTTCGTCGCTTGCAAGGAATAAATAGGCTGAAGCAATTTCTTCAGGGTTTCCCAAACGTTGTAAAGGAACTTTTGCTTCCATTGCTTTTAGCACATTTTCTGGCATTTGACGAACCATATCCGTTAAAATAAATCCGGGTGCTACTGCATTTACAGTTATACTTTTTCGTCCCAGTTCTTTTGCCAGTGTTTTTGTCATTCCAATTAAACCGGCTTTTGTTGCTACATAGTTTGTTTGTCCAAAATTACCGTATAAAGCAACTACCGATGAAGTGTTAATAATTTTGCCATATTTTCTGTCAACCATATGCTGGCTCACATGTTTGGTGCAATTAAAAACTCCGGTTAAATTAACGTCAATAACTTGTTGCCATTGTTCGTTTGACATTTTCTTTAGTGAAGAATCTCTTGTAATTCCTGCATTATTGACAAGAATATCTATTTGTCCGTATGCATCTATGGCATCATTCGTTGCTTTTTCAACATCGGCAAATATAGCGGTGTTTACTTTGAAAAATTCAGCTTTCCCACCATTATCTCTTATCTCCTTTACCGTATCTTCTCCTTTTTCTTCGTTCATATCCCAAATGATTACCACAGCACCTTCTTCGGCAAATTTAATGGCTCCGGCTTTGCCAATACCATCTGCACCACCGGTAATTATAGCAATTTTATTTTCTAATCTTTTCATAATTTATTTTTTTAAATTGTATGATTTAATATTTTTCAACGATTAATGATGTTCCCTGACCACCGCCGATACATAATGTTGCCAGGCCTTTTTTTACGTTTGTGCGTTTCATTTCATATAGCAAAGTGGTTAAAATTCTTGCTCCGGAAGCACCAATAGGATGTCCTAAAGCAATAGCACCTCCGTTGACATTTACTTTTGCATTATCTAAATTCAGGTCACGGGCAACTGCAATTGATTGTGATGCAAATGCTTCATTTGCTTCGATTAAATCGATATCACCAATTTCTAAATTTGCTTTTAATAACGCAGCTTTTGTGGCAGGAACAGGGCCATATCCCATAATTTTTGGATCCAGTGCAGCATTCCCGTAGGATATAATTTTAGCCATTGGCTTTAACCCCAATTCATCGGCTTTTTCTTTCGACATAACAATGAGCATTGCTGCCCCGTCGTTAATTCCTGATGCATTGCCAGCTGTTACCATTCCGTCTTTTTTAAATGCAGGACGTAATTTGGCTAACTTTTCAATGCTAAGTCCAGCCTTAGGAAACTCGTCTGTATCGAAAATAATAGGATCTCCTTTTCTTTGTGGAATCTCAATAGGAACAATTTCATCTTTAAATTTACCTTCTTTAATAGCCTTTTCAGTTTTTAATTGGCTATTTAAAGCAAATTTATCTTGCTCTTCACGCGTAATTTCCCATTGTTCAGCAATGTTTTCTGCTGTAATACCCATATGGTAATTATTAAAAGCATCGGTTAAGCCATCTTTAATCATACTATCTACAACTTCTTGATGTCCCATTTTATAACCAAAGCGAGCTTTCTCAAGCAAATATGGAGCCGTAGACATACTTTCTGTTCCTCCTGCTAAAATAATATTAGCATCGCCAAGCATTATAAACTGGGCAGCCATACTTACAGCTCTTAACCCGGAGCCACATAGTTTATTAATGGTCATTGCAGGACTTGTTTCGGGAATACCTGAATGAATTGATATTTGGCGTGCAATATTTTGTCCCTCGCCTGCTGAAAGTATATTTCCAATAATCGACTCATTAATGTCGGATGGATTTATTCCAGCTCTTTTTATAGCTTCTTTGGCGGCCAAAACACCAAGATTAACAGCTGAAAAATTGGCTAAACTTCCTCCAAAACTTCCGATCGCAGTTCTTGCGGCAGATATAATTACTACTTCTTTCATCTTTTATATTTTTTCAATTTTAACTCAAAGTAAAAAAAATATGACTTGATGTTTTACCTTGATTTTCAAAAAGTAATTATTGACTTTGGTATTCTAAATTTATTTAATTTTGCAGAAATGCCAGTAAATTAGTTTGTTAGATGTTTTGTAATGTGGGTTGACAAAATATTAATTAAAAGAATTTTTTAAACAATGTTTGAAGATACTAAATCGATAGAAGGATAATGATAATAAGGTTAAGAAAAGTAGTTATTTTTATACTTAAATTACTTTTAGAGAAAAATATTTAATTTGTAAGTTTGAAGTTTAATACTTTTATAATTTGCTCAATATGAATAAAAAAGAAGAGTACCGAAAACGGTTAAAAGAACTTGGAGAAAGGGAAGATCTTATCTCCGGAGTACATAATTATTGTGATAGATGGTGTGAGCGATGCCCTTTTACCAGTCGTTGCGGCAGTTATTTCTTATCTGAAGGTTTTGGCGTAGATCAGGAAGAAAAGGATTCAAAGAATGACAAATTTTGGGAAGATCTTAAAATTATTTTTGAGGTAACTTTCGAAATGATACAGAAAGACGTAGAAAAGTTAGGGATTGATTTAGATGATGTTAAAGACGAAGATTATGAGGTTGATTGGGTTAAGAATGATGCAACCGAACAATCCAGGCAATATGGATTTGATATCTCGGAATGGTTAAAAAAACATCATGAAGAGATACAAAAAGCAGGACAACAATTAATGTTGGTTGATGAAAAGAAGGTGCTTAGGCTCAACGATGCGCTTGAGGTGGTTCAGTGGTACAGTTTCTTTATTTCTGCCAAAATACATCGTGCTTTTTTAAAGCATGAATGGGATGACGAAGACGAGGATGATGAATTTTATATGTATGATAACCTGGGATCGGCAAAAATAGCACTTATAGCTATTGACCGGTCGATTGCCGCTTTAGGGTATATGCTTGAGAAAATGCCTGCACATGAAGATGATTTGTTAAACTTCCTGACAACACTTTCCAAAATAAAGAAAGAGGTTTTAGCTGCTTTCCCTAAAGCCATGGAATTTAAACGCCCGGGATTTGATGATTGATAATAAAATAACAAGGTGAACTATGCATGAAAAAAGTTAGTTCATAGATATGCATCCAAAATGACATGATTTTGCAAATAATGTAAAATTGAACATTGTTATTAAGACCCAGAAGTCTGAATATTAGTCCATTTAAAATGATACTTGTTTTTTGTAGGTCGATATTGGTTGTCTATCGATAGCTTTTTATATCTAAATGATTCCTTTTTATATTGGCTGTGTTTAACACTAAACCAAAAATTAACTACAAACATGAAAAAACATTTACTTAGTATTGTTTTTGGCTTGAGTTTTATACTCATTGCTTTTTATGCAAACAGCCAGGAATGGAAAAGATTGGATGAATCAAAAGCATCCACAGAAACTGAAGTAAAGCTGTTAAATTCGGATGAAAATCAGATTACGCTAAAGTTTGAATTTAATGCTTACGCTTTAAAACAATTATCAACAAGTAAAGGAGCGGCAAATTTGTTGCAGATACCTGATTGTGAAAGAATCAAAATTAAAGGAGCTCCTGATCTGCCAAAAATTACCCGATCGGTTGTTATTCCCGATAATGCCGATATGAAGGTTAATCTGAAGAAAAGTAAATATATTGAATTTGATGGAATGGATATCGTTCCATCGAAAGGAGTCCTCTCCAGAGAAATTGACCCTGCAACAGTACCTTATGTGTATGGCGAGGTTTATTCCAAAGATGCTTTTTATCCCTCTGATATTGTAAAAGGAAATACTCCCTATATTATCCGAAATGTAAGAGGGAAGAGTGTAACTGTTTATCCGGTTCAATACAACCCGGTAACAAAAAAGGTAAGAGTTTATACCAGTTTGGTAATCGACATGAAACGGTCAGCTGAAAAAGGGCTGAATACTTTGCAAAAGAATGCTAATGTTAAAAATGATAATATTTTTGATAACGTATTATCCAATCATTTTTTAAACTACAAACCTTCTGAAGCTAAATTAAGCGAGAATACCAAAAAGATGCTAATCGTTTGTTATAGTAGTTTTATGTCTGCAATGGAAGAGTTTAAATCCTGGAAAGAGTCTATTGGATATACCGTTAGTTTAGTAAATTATTCAGATATTGGAAGCTCCTATGCATTAAAAAATTATGTACAAAACCAGTATGATCAGAATGGAATTGGCTATTTATTATTAGTCGGTGACCATGCACAGGTTCCTTCATCATCAACCAGTGCCGGTTATTCTGATAACAATTATGGATATACATCTGGCTCGGATCACTACCTGGATTTATTTGTTGGACGCTTTTCAGCAGAAAATTCAACTCAGTTACAAACACAAATTGACCGTACTATATATTATGAAAGCCAGGTTAGTTCGTATGATTCCTGGTTTAAAAAAGGTGTTGGAATTGCTTCTAATGAAGGAGGTAGTGGTGGTGATGATGGTGAAGACGATGAGCAACACATGAATAATATCGAATATGATCTGGAAGGATACGGATATACTATTGACCGTGTTTATCAAAACGGAGGAAGTGCTTCTCAATTGACTTCAGCATTAAATAACGGCCGTGGAATTATTAATTACGTTGGACATGGGAGCAACACCTCCTGGTCATCTATGTATTACTCGCAGACTAATGTGAATGGTCTTTCTAACGATAATAAATTACCGTTTGTTATCTCTGTTGCCTGTGTAGTGGGAAATTTTACCGGAATGACCTGCTTCTCTGAAACATGGTTACGTGCTACCAATAACGGACAGCCAACAGGAGCGATAGTATTCTGCGGTTCAACAATTAACCAGTCATGGGCTTCGCCAATGTGTGCTCAGGATAAAATGAATGACTTATTGGTTGCCAATAGTTATATTAATTATGGAGGCATGTTTGTAAACGGGATGTTTCAAATGATTGACGAATATGGCAGCGATGGTGAAAATATGGCTGATACATGGACTGTTTTTGGTGATCCATCCGTTCAAATGAGAACACCCGGTAATCCTGATGGCCCTGAAGGTGAAACAACGAATCCTCCGGTAGCAGATTTTACCACTTCAACAACTACTGTATCTGAAGGTGAATCGGTTACTTTTACAAGTACTTCAACAAATAATCCGACTGAATACTATTGGGAATTTGAAGGAGGAACTCCTGCAACAAGTACATCTTCAAGTCCATCTGTAACATATAATACTATTGGTAGCTATGATGTTAAATTAACAGTTTCTAACTCTGCAGGGCAAGATTCTGAGACAAAATACAATTTTATTACGGTAGAAGAATATGTTCCTACCTATTGTTCCAGTGCAGGGCAGGATTACAGCTATGAATGGATAGCAGGTGTTGAAGTAGGTTCATTTAGCAATACCTCTTCTGCTGCAGGATATACTGATTTTACCGGTAAAACAGTTGAGTTGCAGACCGGAAACGATTATGCTGTTACATTAACTCCCGGTTTTGCAAGTTCTTCTTACGACGAATATTGGAAAATATGGATTGATTATAATAATGATAAAGAATTTACATCTGATGAGTTAGCTTTTGATGCCGGTTCGGTTAGTAGCTCAACAGTTAACGGAACAATTTCGATTCCATCTGATGTTGCATCAGTTACAACCCGCATGCGCGTTTCTATGAAATATAACGGAGCACAAACAGCCTGCGAAACTTTTGAATATGGTGAGGTTGAGGATTATACCGTTGTTATTTCAGGTACTACAGAGGATACAGAAGCTCCATCAGCCCCCTCCAACTTAACATCATCGAATGTTACCGAAACAACCGTTGATTTAAGCTGGACAGCTTCAACTGATAACGTGGGAGTTACCGGTTATGATGTATATCAAAATGGCAGCCTGTTAGGTTCTGTTGAAAACAACTCGGCTAATGTAACTGGTTTAACTGCCGGAACAACTTACAATTACTATGTTAAAGCAAAAGATGCTGCCGGTAATATTTCTGCTGCAAGTAACACGATATCTGTTACTACAAATGAATCAGGTGGTGGTGAATATTGCGCCTCTCAAGGAGAAAACTCATCCTATGAA
>Ga0102943_1001363_pt1 | contig 15383 bp, 13 predicted proteins | sample SalPonC_black_MG_FD_78174 | JGI IMG/M metagenome (GOLD analysis project Ga0102943, IMG submission 78174) | Salt pond soil microbial communities from South San Francisco under conditions of wetland restoration - Salt Pond MetaG... | ecosystem: Environmental > Aquatic > Marine > Intertidal zone >...
CGGCCGGAAACCCGGATGACGGATTGGGCAAACAGCCGTTTTCGGGAAAGCCCGGAAAAAAAACTCTCCACCCGCTGTTTTTCTTTGGGGTCCAGAATCCGGATATCCACGGATGCTTTGGCATATGCAGGAATGATATTGATTTTGTCTCCGCCGCTGAACACGGTTACCTGGGCGGATGTGCCCAGGGTTTCATCATTGAGATCCTGGATCAGGGGCACCAGGCGGGCCAGTTCCACCACGGCATTGACGCCTTTGTGGGGGTCTGCTCCGGCATGCGCTTCTTGGCCTGTGACCTCTATATGAAACCATCCCCCGCCTTTTCTCTGGCTCACCAGATGATAATCCGGCCGGCAGGGCTCAAACACCAGGACCCGGCGGCAGGCTTTGGCCGTTTCCAGGATCAGGGGCCGGGACTGGGTGGATCCGGTCTCTTCATCCCCGTTGAACAGTACACAGACAGACAGGTTGTCCAGGTCACCGGATTTTTTCAGGGTTTCCAGGGCATGCAGGGCCACCAGCAGCCCGCCTTTCATGTCACATACCCCGGGGCCCCGGGCCCGGTTGGCCTGAAGGGAAAAGGGCCGGCTGGCTGCCTCGCCCTCGGGAAATACCGTGTCCATGTGACCCAGAAACATCATATCATGGGGCGGGGATCCCCAGGCGGCTTTGAGGCAGGGCACATTACCGTCTCCCGGCATCAGGATCTCACAGGCCATGCCTATCCGGGAAAGCCGCTCCTGAAAAAAATGTGCCACCTGCAGAATGCCGGCCGTGTTTCCGGAAGCAGAGTCCGTGTTTACAATATATTCAAAATCATCCAGAAACCGGTCGATATCGGTAAATTCCATTCTTCGCGGCCTTTGTGTTTGTGGTAAAAATCAGGAGCATAGAACCGGATCACAGGATCAGGAACGCAGCGCCAGCCTGGGGTTCATCTCATCTCTGAGCCAGTCGGAAAACAGGTTGATGGCCACCACCAGCAGAATCAGGGTCAGGCCGGGAAACAGCACCATCCACCACATGCCGGCGTAAATATAGTTTTTTCCGATGGATATCATCATGCCCAGGGACGGCTGGGTGATGGGCACACCCACCCCCAGAAAACTCAAGGTGGCTTCCAGCATGATGACCACGGCCAGATCCACGGCCATGAGCACAAAAACAGGGGGCAGGGCATTGGGCAGCACATGCTTGAACAATATTCTGAAATCTTTGGCGCCGGATGCCTTGGCTGCCGTGATATAGGCATTTTCTTTGACTTCCAGCACGGTTCCCCGGATGGTCCGGGCATATTTCACCCACCCGGCAATGCAGATGGCAAAGACCACGGTCCAGATATTGCGGCTCTGAAATATGCCCAGAAGCAGAATGGCCAGCAGGGTGGTGGAAAAGGCAAACACCGTGTCTGCGGTTCTCATGATAAAGGCATCCAGGATACCGCCGTAATAGCCCCCGAGCATGCCAAAAAAAATACCCAGGATGCTGGATACCACCACCACGGAAAATCCCACCATCAAAGAGGTGCGCAGCCCGAACAATATGGTGGACAAGATGCCCCGGCCCTGGTCATCCGTGCCCAGAGGAAAGGACAGGCTCCCGGTTTCCATCCATGCCGGGGCCATCAGGGAGTCAGACAGCTCCACCGTGGTAAGCTCATAGGGGTCCATGGGGGCCAGGATGTGGGCAAACAGGGCGCAGAAGATAAAGATCACCAGCAGCAGGGCCCCTGTCATGGCGGATATGTCCCTGACAAAACTGTAAAAAAGGTTTGATTGGCATATTTTCTTGATCATGGGTTCCCTAATTGTATTGAATTTTGGGGTTCAGCCATGCATACAGCAGGTCCACCAGGATATTGATGGCAAGAATAATAAAGGCCGCCATCATGATATAGGTGACAATAACAGGATGGTCGGTTTCAAAAATGGACACCAGCAGCAGATTGCCCATGCCCGGCCACTGGAAAATGGATTCCGTGACAATGGAAAAGGCGATGAGTTCCCCAAAGCTCAATCCTGCAATGGTGACCACGGGAATGAGCACGTTGCGCAGGGCATGCTTGACAATAACGGTGAACGGGGACAGTCCCTTGGACCAGGCGGTCTTGATGTATTCTTCAGACAGCACCTCCCGCATCCCGGCCCGGGTGAGGCGCAGAATCACGGCCAGCTGGTATCCGGACAGGGTCAGGGCAGGCATGATGATGTGCTTGAGCCCGTCCAGGGTCAGAAACCCTGTGCGCCAGGGACCGATCTGCACGGTGTCCCCCCGGCCGAAGGGCGGCAGCCACTCCAGGTAAACGGCAAACAGCATGACCCATAGGATGCCCATCAGAAAAGTGGGAATGGATATGCCGCCCAGGGAACCGGCCATGATGGCCCGGGAAACCAGGCTACCTGGTTTGATGGACACCACCACCCCCAGCAGGACCCCGGCGGCAAGGGAAATGAAAATAGCGGTGAGGGCCAGTTCAAATGTGGCCGGGAACCGTTCTAAAATGGTGTCCAGGGCATCCACCTGGGAGATATAGGATTTTCCGAAATTGCCCTTCAGGGCATTGCCCAGGAAATTGGCATACTGGACATAAAACGGGCGGTCCAGGCCATAGGCGATTCTTACCTGTTCGCGTTCCTGCTGGGTGGCGTATTTGCCTGCCAGCATCAGGACCGGGTCTCCGGTGAACCTGAAAATCAGAAAGCAGATAAAGGATACGGCTAAAAGTACCACCACCCCCTGGCATATGCGCTGAAAAATATATCTTCCCACAATGTATCCGGTTCAGGGGCGGCCCCGGCAAAAGTCCGAAGACCGCCCCTTTTTGTGATTAACGGTTGATAAGGTCCAGACGCTTACTTTTTGATTTCCTTGGCCACGATCCACCTGTCAGGCCGGGGGATGAAAGTGACATCGGCAGCCTTTAACACGGCATACACATCCTGCTGATAGTGCAAAGGGATCCAGGCGATATCTTCAACAGATTTTTTGTTGATGGCCTGAAGGGCGGCCCGTCTTTCATCTCTGTCCAGAATGCCGCTGGAAGCGATGATCATTTCATCAAGCGCAGGATCGGAATACATGGCACCGTTATATACCCCGAGGCCTTTGTCCGGATCCACGGTGTGGAGCAGCAGCTGGGCGGAACGGCCGAAGTCATAGGACCCGTCCATCCATCCGATCAGATAAAAGTCGTGTTTGTTGGAGGCCAGTTCATCAAAGAAAATGGATTTGGGCTTGACATCCAGGTTGACCGCAAGGCCGATTCTGGCCAGGTATCTGGCAACGGCTTCACAGATCTGTTTGTCATTGACATACCGGTCATTGGGTCCGGCAATGGTGATCTCGAACCCGTTTTCATAACCGGCTTCCTTGAGCAGGGCCTTGGACTGTTCAGGATCATAGGGCAGCCGCTTCAGATCAGGATCATACCCGATGGTGGCGGTATCGGGTACCTGGGCGGTCGCAGTGGCCTGACCCCGCATCACCGTGGATACAATTTCATCTTCATTGATGGCCATGGCAATGGCTTTTCTCACCCGGATATCGGCAAACGGGGTGCCGGGTTTGTTGCCGATGTCCATGTAGATGGCCCGGCGGGCAGGCCTGGAAACCACTTCAACTGCCGGGTTTTTTTTGATCTGATCGATCATGGGGATGGGCACGCCGCTCAGGATATGGGCCTGGCGGGTGGCAATGGCGGCAAACCGGGTGGCAGCTTCTGTAATGGGTTTGATCTCAACGGTTTTGAACACAGGGGCCCCTTCCCAGTAGTCGGGATTGGCTTCCATCTTCACGTAGGAGCCTTTGACCCACTCCACAAACTTATAGGCCCCGGTACCGATGGGCTTGGTGTTGTAATCGCCGGAATCACGTTCCAGTGAGGATTCCTTGTCCACAATAAAATTCTGGTGCATGGTTTCCGCAAACCAGGGTACGGGTTTTTCAGTTTTAAAAATCACGGTAAAATCATCAGGGGTTTCAATGGAGGCAATGGAGTTGGCAATGTTCAGGAATTTTGAGAACTCCGGATCTTTCATGCGCTCAAAGGTGAATTTGACATCCTCGGCAGTAAACGGGCTGCCGTTGTGAAATTTCACCCCTTTTCTGAGTTTGAACTCCCAGGTCAGGGCATCTTTGCGGGCCCATTCAGTGGCCAGGGCCGGTGCCAGTTTTCCTTCCGGGGCCGGTCTCTGGAGCAGGCCGTCAAAAAAATTGGCCATGTAGGACAGGTTGGCATCTGAATTGTAACTGTGGGGATTCATGCTCTTGGGCGGGGAATCCACGGCAATCACCAGATCGGATTTTGCCAGGGCCATGCCGGGCATCACCAGGATGGCGGCAAGGATGAAGGTCATCAGTTTGTGTTTCATGTTTTTTTCTCCTTTAATTGGGGTTGATGGACAAAGGGGGTGCATCCTTTTTTGTATACAGGTGACAGGCAGCGGTGTGGCGGTCGCCGAACCGCTGCATGACGGGTTCCTGTTTGTCGCAGATATCCATGCGGTCCGGGCACCGGGTGTGAAACCGGCATCCGCCGGGCGGGTTGATGGGGGTGGGCACATCTCCTTTTAAAATGATCCGCCGGGTGCGGTGTTCCGGGTCAGGCACGGGAATGGCAGACATCAGGGTCCGGGTATAGGGGTGTTTCGGGTCTTTGTACAGGGAGGCATAATCAGCTGCTTCCACAATTTTGCCCAGGTACATCACAATGATGCGGTCGCAGATGTATTCCACCACAGCCAGGTCATGGGAGATGATGATCAAAGACAGGTTGAAATCGCGTTTCAGGCGTTTGAGCAGGTTGATGATCTGGGCCTGGATGGAGACATCCAGGGCAGACACGGGTTCATCTCCGATGATCAGGGTGGGATCCAGTGCCAGGGCCCTGGCAATGCCGATGCGCTGGCGCTGGCCCCCGGAGAACTCATGGGGATACAGCTCTGCCTGGCCCGGGGAAAGCCCCACCGTATCCAGAAGAAAATCAATGCGCGCTTTGCGCTGCCGGCCAGTGAACATATCATGGACATCCATGGGATCGGAAAGGATCTGGTGCACCGTCATTCTGGGGTTTAAAGAAGAATAGGGATCCTGGAATATCAGCTGCATCTGCCTGCGCAGGGCCCGCACCCCGGCCCGGTTCATGGCGGCCATGTCCGTGCCTTTCCACTGCACGGACCCGGAAGTGATGGGGGTGAGCTGCACCATGGCCATGCCGGCAGTGGTTTTGCCGCAGCCTGATTCTCCCACAATACCCAGCGTTTCTCCGGGCATGATGTCAAAACTGATGCCGTCCACTGCATAGACATGTCCCACCGTCCTGGCCAGGATGCCCTTTTTGATGGGAAAATGCACTTTCAGGTCGGTGACTGCTGCCAGCGGGGTTTTCATGGGGGTGTGCCTTTCGAGTGCAGCCAGCACCTGACCTGATGTCCGCTGCCCTGGTCTGTCAGCTCAGGAAGATGGGTTCTGCATGTGTCCATGACCTGTGGGCACCGGTTGCTGAAACGGCATCCGGCCGGCAGGTCGTAGAGGCTGGGAATCATGCCCTTAATTTCGGTCAGATCCTCATCCATTCCCAGAGTGCGGTGCCCCAGCACGGGAATGGAGGCCAGAAGGCCTCTGGTGTAAGGATGAAGGGTGTGCTTGAACAGTTCCAGGGTGCCGGCCTGTTCCACCACCTGGCCTGCATACATCACCACCACCTGGTCTGCCATTTCCGCAATTACCCCGAGATCATGGGTGATGAGCTGGATGGCTGTGGAGAATTCATCCTTGAGCCGGTGCATCAGATCCAGAATCTGTGCCTGGACCGTCACATCCAGGGCCGTGGTGGGCTCGTCCGCAATCAGGATTTCCGGGTCACAGGACATGGCCATGGCGATCATGGCCCGCTGGCGCATGCCCCCGGACAGCTGGTGGGGATACTCATGGACCCGTTTGTGGGGTGAGGGGATCTGGACCCGCTCCAGCATGTCAACAGCAGCATCCAGAGCCTGCTTTTTGCTGTATCCCTTGTGGAGCCGGAACATTTCTGAAATCTGGTTGCCGATGGTGTACACGGGATTCAGAGAGGTCATGGGTTCCTGGAAAATCATGGCAATGCCCGCGCCCCTGATCCTGCGCAGTTCCCTGATGTTCAGGTCCAGCAGGTTTCTTTGGTGAAACAGGATTTTTCCGTCCACCACCCGTCCCGGCGGGGTGGGAACCAGCCCCATGACAGACAGGGCGGTGACACTTTTGCCGCACCCGGATTCACCCACAATGCCGGTGACCTTACCCGGAGTCAGGTCAAAGGAGACCCCGTCCACAGCCCTTGCCACTCCTTTTCGGGAAAAAAAATGGGTTCTCAGGTTGTGTATGGAAAGAACGGGTTCCAAAGTGTTTTTGTTCACGGCTGTCCCCTGCACAAGATTTGTATTAAAAAAGGGTTAGCACACATCCGGATAAAGGGTCAATAAAAAAATACAACATGGTTTAAAAAAAAATTAAACCATTTTTGGGCCCTTGTGCTTTTGCCGGCTGCTTTCCGAATTTTCACTGGTTCCGGCGTGTTTTCTCTGCCAGGGAAGCCGGATTTAATGAAAGGTTAATCCGGGAATGTCCATGAGTTGTGACAGGGCCTGGTCAAATGCCGGTCCCATGCCATGGAAAACAAACAAAGACCGGATATAGTCATGAAACCCTTCAGGGGTGTTTATGTCATCCGTATGCCGGGCCGCTGTCCGGCATTTTTCCACCTCATGGAAAAACAGATCCGTGATGCCCGGTGCATTGGACAAAAATCCTTCAATGCTGAGCTGCTCCCATTCGTTGTGAAAGTAGTGGCGCCGGTCCGAAGTAAAGCTGACCTTGGGGTTTTTCCCCTGGGCATCCTGGATCTGGAACTGAAAATAGGTGCACCGCTTTACCACCCGGTGCAGGTGCTGGTCCGGAAACTTTAAAAAAGCAGATACGGCATTGGCAAAATACCGGGCAAACAGGTCTGCCCTGCGGGGGGATGCGGTCCGGGCTTCGGTTCCGATGTTGTTTTTCAGGCTTTCCTCCAGGCACCCCTGGCAGATATAGGTTTCAAACCGGTTCCCTTTGCGGCAGTTTTCCAGAAACAGTTTTTTGCGCTCTGCCACCACATCATGGGTAAAGGCCATGAAAAACCGGGCTGCCTGGTCATCGGATTCAATGGGGAACTCTTTCATCATATACAGGTCCATGGGTATGAAAATCCCGCTGGGCCGCTCCTTGATGATGATTTTGGTGCCGCCCAGGGCTTCCAGGGCTGCCATGACCAGCTCAAAATAGATATAGTCGAAATGCGGGACAATCCGGCCTTCAAACCGGCGGTTCCGGTTGTTTTTTAAAATTGCGGGGATATCATGGTGGTTCAAGGGCTGGTAGTCATAATCCGCCAGCACCTGGTTGATCTCTGTGATTTGAAAGTTCAGCGCCAGAAGCACAGATGCAATCTTGTCTTTTCCCGGATGATTGATTTTGTGTTTGAGCAGTTTTGTCAGATAGGTGTTGGAAATTCCGGATATTTTGCTGATCTGGTTGATATTCAGATCACTTTTTTTGATGATGTTGACCAGGGTGTCAGGAAAATTGCGCATGGTGCAGGGCAAATCCTTTATATATAAGGCTGAATAATAAAGTTTTTTTTTAGTTGGCCATAGAGTTTAATAAAAAATGTAACAAAAAGCAAGGTACTGTTATGTGAACAATACGCTCAAGAGCAAAGCATCAGAAATAATTGCATGTTTTTCTTGACAAAGAACAGATTCCCGTTTTACAGAAGCGGTATAATATATAAGGCGTAAAAACCAATCAAAATTTACTGCACTCATTGAAGCAGGATTTCAGAACCGGAACCATTATCTATCAACACGATTACAGGTGGTCCGTCAATGAAAGAAAAAAAAACAGAACGCCGCTGTGCAAAACGTGAAAGTTTCGATCCCATGGGTATAGGAATCGTTCATTCCGGTGATGCGGAGCTTTATGCTGAAACCCCCGTCATTAGTAACAAACAAACGCAATATGTTGACATTCTGAACAAAAACGCATGTGGATTATGTATTCGCATAACAGGAACAATAAATATATTACATCCTGGCAGACCTTTTTCCCTTGAAATGTACAGAGGTCATGACAAACCCTGGGAAATATATCGGTGCCGCGTTTTGTGGGCCCATCAAGAAGACGTATCTCAGGGTATTTCATTATTAGGATGCCGGTTTGAAAAAACAGATACTGACAAAAACTGGTGTCTGAAGGACAAAGCCGTCAATGCGCCAAGTCCGGAGGATTATGGTTTTTTAAAAGCAACCCATCTTTTTAAATCGATTGATCGTGGTGGACTGTGTCCGTTTTTGAATACATTGCGTTTTCGTAAAGTGAAATCCGGTGAACTTGTCATGAAACAGGGAGATGAAGGTGATGCCTGTTTTGTTATTCAAAAAGGAATCGGCATCGTTTTTATTCAAAAGGACATAAAAAAATACCAGATTGCAAGGGTCAAACAGGGGGAGATTATCGGGGAGATGGCTATCTTGACTGGTGAGGTCAGAAATGCCAGTGTGATTGCTGAAACAGATATGGAACTGTGGTCCATTGATAAAACAAGATTTGATGAGATCACGCAGAAATATTCGGATGTGAGAAGTTTTTTGACGGAGCTTTTAACAGAAAGATTTGTATCAAGAAAAAAGATTGCTGACAGAGGAATCGGGAAATATCTGATTCAGCACAAAATCGGAACAGGGGGATATGCAATTGTCTATGGCGGGATACATGCACTTTTAAATATGCCGGTGGCCATTAAAATGATGAAGCATGACATGGCCATGGACAAGGATTTTCTGCATAATTTCAGGAACGAGGCCAGAACCATTGCCCGGTTCAATCATAAAAATATTGTCAAGGTCTATGATATCGAGGAAAGATTCCGAACCATCTTTATTATTATGGAACTGCTGGAGGGGGCTACCCTTGAAGAAATTCTGGAAACCAAGGCGGTTCTGCCTCATTTCAAGATCATTGACTATCTGATTGAAATATGCGCAGGCCTGGCCTATGCCCATACCGCAGGCATAGTGCACCAGGACATCAAGCCGGCAAACATTTTCATAACAGCTGATGGCACAGTGAAAATCCTTGATTTCGGCCTTGCCTGTCCCTGTGCATCTGAAAATGTGGATATGCCCGGCACGCCATTTTATATGTCCCCTGAACAGATTGAAATGGAATCCATTGATGAACGCTCAGACATCTATTCCCTTGGAATTATGGCATATGAAGTTCTCACCGGCAGGCGGCCGTATCCTGAAAATGACCTTCTCAAACTGATGAATCTTCATGTTGAGCAGGATATACCGGATCCCTGGGATCTCAATCCTGACATCCCCAAAGAGTTGAGAAGTTTTATACTGAAAGCCTGCAGCAGGGACAGGTCGGATCGTTACAAAAATATGGCCGAGATTCTTGATTTTTTGAAACCGTTAAGAAAAAATTCCTATCCGGTCAGAAAGTCTGCAATGACTGAGAAGGTAAAAATGACCTCATTATTTCTGTTTTCCAGAGACAGCCAGCAGCTTGAGTTGAACAGGCTGCTGGAAGAATTCAGTACAAAAGCCCAGAAAATCGGCGTAAACATCAAGGCCGCTGATTTTAATGATATCAACCTTGGTTCCTGACAGCAACGGCAGGAATTATTCCTGCCGTTGCTGTGCCGGAAAAAATCAGAATAAAATGCTTTTCCCCGCTTTTTTTATGTGGTTTCTGAAAATAACCGGGTGTTGTTTTGAAAATTCTGCATATTATCCAGACCAGGTGAACTCCTGAAAAGGCACCTTCCAGACCATTCTGCCGCCGGTTTCAGAGCAGAGCACGCAATAAAAGGTGGCAGATTCCGGGTTGTTGTGGTATTTTGCCTTTTTGTATTAGGTAAGGAAAGGCAATGAAACAGGGAAAAAATTTTGTAACCTCAGGCATATTTGTCGCCCTGGTTGCCCTGGCTGTGGTGGCGGGATACCGCAATCTTTCCTATAACTGGCAGTGGTACCGGATCCTTTCCTATTTTTTTTCCATTGAAAACGGGCAGTTTGTCCCAGGGATCCTGCTCCAGGGCCTGTGGGTCACAGTGAAGATATCGGGCATCAGCCTTTTTTTGGCTTTGGTCATCGGCATGTTTTCCGCCTTTGCCCGGCTGTCTCCTTTTGTTTCACTGCGGGTGCTGGCCTGGTGCTATGTGGAAACCATCCGCAATACCCCGCTGCTGATACAGATTTTTGTCATATATTTTGTCATATCCCCTGTTCTGGGCCTGTCCGCTTTTGTGTCAGCCGTCATCGCCCTGAGCCTGTTTGAAGGTGCGTATTCATCGGAAATCATCCGGTCAGGCATTGTTAATATTCCCAGGGGCCAGTTTGAGGCAGCCCAGAGCATAGGCCTGCCTACCTCTGTGATCTATTCCCGGGTGGTTCTTCCCCAGATGCTGCGGCAGACCCTGCCCATGCTGGCCGGTCAGAGTGTGTCTCTGATCAAGGATTCCGCTCTGGTCAGCACCATTTCCATTTATGATCTGACCATGCAGGGCCAGAAAATCGTATCAGAAACATTTTTAACTTTTGAAATCTGGTTTGCTGTGGCATTATGTTACTTGTCAATTACCATGACACTTTCTTTTATCATCCGAAAAGTTGAGCACCGGATGAAATATGTTCATTGATTATTTTTCAAAAAGGAGGTCCCATGAAAAAAATCGCATTGGTACTGCTGGTATTTTTACTTATGTCTTACAGCACCGGCCTGGCCGGAGAAATAGGCAGTCAACTGGCAAAAGAGAGTATTGTTGAAAAAATTCAAAAAACCAAAGTGATCCGGGTGGGCATGTCCACGTTTGTGCCCTGGGCCATGAAGGACAAGCAGGGCAGGCTCGTCGGGTTTGAAATCGATGTGGCCAGAAAACTGGCAGAAGATATGGGGGTTGCCGTGGAATTTGTCCCCACTGCCTGGTCAGGCATCATCCCTGCTTTGATGACCGGCAAGTTTGATGTGATCATCGGGGGAATGGGCATCACCCCGGAACGGAACCTGAAGGTGAATTTCACCATGCCCTATGATTATTCCGGCATGTCCATGGTGGCCCATCGGCAAAAAGCAAAAGGGTTTTCCACCCTGGCGGATTTTAATAAAAAAGAAGTGGACATTGCCGTGCGCATGGGTACCACAGCGGAACAGGCTGCCAGAAAGCACATGCCCCAGGCCAGCCTGCGGCTGTTTGAAAACGAAAGCCAGGCCCTTCAGGAACTTAATCTGGGCCGGGTCCATGCCGTGGTGTCATCAGCCCCCATGCCGGCTTTCCATGCCCTGAAATACCCGGATAAATTATTTGTCCCCCTTGAGGAGAATTTTACCAAAGAACCCATCGGCTTTGCCATCCAGAAAGGCGATTATGATGCCCTTAATTATTTCAACAACTGGATTATCAACGCCAAAGCCCAGGGCTTTTTAAAAGAGAAAAAAGCATACTGGTTTGAATCCAGAAAATGGGAAGGCCTTGTTAAATAAACGGGTAAGGCGGTTTTCCCTGGTGGATCTGGCAGTGGTCATAGCAGTGGCTGCTGCTGTTGTCTTTTTTTTTCTCCGTGCGGTCCGGGTCCTGGATTATCAGTGGGAATGGGAGGTCATTCCCGGCTATTTTCTGTTCCGGGACCCGGCCACGGGCCGGCTGCAGCCCAATATGCTTTTACTGGGCTTTGTGACCACCATAAAGCTGAGTGTCTGGTCCATGGTGCTGGGGTTTGTTCTGGGAACCCTTTCCGGTATCATGAGTGCCAAAGGGGGCTTTCTCAGCCGGTTCATCAGCCGGTTTTATGTGGAAACCGTCCGGAACATTCCCTCTCTGGTGCTGGTGATCCTGTTCTATTATTTTGTCTCCAGCCAGTTTCTGGATGCCCTGGGACTGGATATCTGGCTGCGCAGCCAGTCAGATACCCTGCGGGGAATGGTGTCCTTTTTCGGGGCGGATTCCGGCCAGATAAATGCATTTGTTTCAGCAGCGGTTGCCCTGGGTATCTATGAAGGGGCATATATCTCTGAAATCGTGAGAGGCGGCATCAACAGCATCCCGGCAGGCCAGTGGGAAGCAGCCTCATCCATCGGGCTGTCCCGGTCCAAAACCTTCCGCCTGGTGGTGCTGCCCCAGGCGTTCAGGCGGGCCGCCTTTCCCATGGCCGGCCAGTTCATATCCACTATCAAGGATTCCGCCATTGTGTCGGTCATCTCTGTCCAGGAACTCACCTTCCAGGGAATGGAACTCATGGCCGCCACTTTTCTGACCTTTGAAATCTGGATCACCATCACCCTTTTGTATTTTATTCTGACCTTTTCTCTGTCCCGGTCCATATCATTTTTTGAAAAAAAGATGGCCATCCGGCAGTAATTCCCTCTGTCAGACACCCTGCTCACCGGGAATCTCTTTTCAAGACATTTTGCCCTCTATGTGTATCAGTTAAAATTTTCATGTTTTTTTCTGTCACACGATGCCTTTTGTATGGCCTGTGTCAGGGCCCGGATTTTGGGGCCGTCCTTTTGCCACATCCGGCAGGAATCCACCAGAAATCCGCTTTCTTTGACATCTGCGATCTTGTCCGGCAGAACCATGGGCTGTCTGCGTTTTTCAGTGAGCCATCCATGGACCATCTCCTGGGCCATGGCCTTGGTCAGGGTGCACAGATGGGTGCAACCCCTGGTGCCCCCCATGATCTCTGCCACTTTGCGGGTGAACCCGGGTTTGATCTCCAGCCCTGCCAGCAGGGGGACCCGGTCCAGGGTGGTGCGGCATTCTGCCATGGGAATGCAGGGCATGTCCGCTTCGACTTCGACAATGCGCAAGGGGTCCGGTGCCACCAGGCAGAACAGGCGGATGTGGTGGATGATGCCGGGTTCACGGATCCCGCCGGTGATGTCGAATATTTTCACATATCGGGTGTCGGTGAGTTCTCCTGAAACAATAACCTGTCCGTCTTCCCGGGGGAAGGTGGTCATGGAGATATCCCGGGTGTGGATCCGGGGAAGATCTTTTATAAGTTCTGCCAGCATGTCCGCTCCTTTTTATTGACATTCCAGAAGGAAAAAATTATGAGTTTTTAATGGTGAATGGTTATGTTATCCTATAATCACTGCTTATAGCAAGGGCATGTGTGATGTTGCCGAGAGACAGTGCCAGATATGCAAAAATCGTTGAATGGTCTGAAGAAGATCAGTGTTATGTCGGCAGTGCGCCGGGGTTGATTTTTGGCGGGTGCCATGGAGATGATGAAAAAAAAGTGTTTGAAGCGCTCTGCCAGATTGTAGAAGAGGCGATAGATCTGTACCGGAAAGATAACAAATCGTTGCCGCCGGCGACTGCTGGACAGGATCTGGCAAATCGCCTGCAAAGTGTTGCATGATATGACGTTTAAACGGTGTTTTCGATGTGATAATTGGCTGAAAAACTTTTAAATTCCATATGTAAAACAACAAGGAGGGCTGTATGGCCTGTATGATAGATGAAAAAAAGATAGAAGAAACCATTGCATTTCACGGGCATACCTGCCCGGGGCTGGCCATAGGGATCAGGGCTGCGGAGCTGGCATTGAACCGCCTGGATTTTGCCCCGGGCGCCAATATGGTGTGTGTGACCGAAACCGACATGTGCGGGGTGGACGGAATCCAGTATCTGACCGGGTGCACCTTCGGCAAAGGAAACCTGATTCATAAAGATTTCGGCAAGCCCGGGTTCACCTTTTATGACCGGGACAATGAAAAAGGGTTCCGTGCCCTTTTTCAGGACGATGCCGTGGATGCGCTGGCACCTGCCGGGGGATTTGCAGACAGAGAAGACAGGACCCGGGCCATCATGGCAGCGGATCTGGGTGCCCTTTTTCAGGTGGAGGGTGTCATGGCGCCGCCGGTGCGGCCGCCCCGCATCCTGGAGAGCATGCGCTGCCAGGAATGCGGGGAAAAGGTAATGGAATCCAGGATCCGCAGGTTCGGGGGAAAAGACCTGTGCATTCCCTGTTTCCAGAAGCATGAGCAGAAAATCTGATGCCCGGCCTTTATATGAAACTGGTTGAATTCCTTAGCTTGCGGCTGGTTCTCCAGGAGGCAGCAAGCCGAAAGTCTGGTCCTTCAGGCTATGATTTTTGGTATCCATGTTTTTGTACCTGTCGGGACATGGTGGTTTGAAACAAAAGACAGGCTGTCAGGTTCAGTCCGAAGGCAGGGGAAACAATACAGATACCCGGGTATAGCCGTCGCAGGGCGGTCCCGGCAGTCTGCTGCACCCCTCTATGCTGCCCGGACAGACATCAGTGTCCCCGGGCAGGCGGCTGCAGCGCTGGGAGGTCATGGAGATTTTAAAGTGGTACCGTTCTGAAAATATTTTCATGCGCAGCAGGTCTGCTCCCTTGCCCCCGGCATTGAAATCATAGGGCTGCCCCGAAGAATACTGCAGGGTTTCCTGGGTGGTGAAAAACCCTTCAAAGATACGTTTCTGGGCTTCCGGGGTAAGCCCTATTCCCCTGTCCTGTACAATGAATTCCACCCCTTTTGCCGTGTCCTGCACCCGGACATGGATGTGTCCGCCGTCCGGGGTGTTTTCAATGGCGTTGCGGATAAGCCCGTCCACCACTTTCTGTAAGGGATCAATGGGAATGCGGATGGGAGGAACAGAAGACAGGCTGGTTTCCACCGCCACATCGCGGTGGTTGAACAAGGGCCTGGTTTCGGTGATGCGCTGTGCCACAAAACTGTCCAGGTGCACCTGTTTTACTTCCAGGTCCCGGGTGGAAAAAATATCATCCAGCTTTTTTCTGACTTTTTCTGTAACCCCTGTTTCTCCGGTTTCCCGGGCGATCAGGGCTTCAATGACATCTTTGCACTGGTCAAAAATAAGGGTGTACACGGGTTTGTGGGAAAAAGATTTTTTTTCCACAATATCATAGACTTCATTTTCAATGCCGATAAGGCGTTTAAGGTTGCGCTGCATACGCTCCAGGGTGGGCTGCCAGGTTTCTTCGGGCAGGCTTTCCAGTCTGCGGGACAAAATTTTTATGGAGCTGAGCAGTACTGCCACCGGGGTTTTGAGTTCATGGGACAGGTGGCTGATCATTTTGTCTTTGGCTGCATTCAGGCTTTTCAATTCCTCATTGGCTTTTTTCAGTTCTTCAGAAACCCTGGCATTTTCAATGGACAGGGCAACCGTTGCTGCGATGGTGCTCAGGGTTTCAAGATCGGTCTGGTCAAACACCCCTTCTTTTTTGTTGTCCACCGAGATCACCCCGATGATGCGCGTGTTGGCGTGCAGCGGCACCACCATCACATTTTTTACCTTGTATCCGATTTTC
>Ga0102943_1001365_pt1 | contig 15370 bp, 15 predicted proteins | sample SalPonC_black_MG_FD_78174 | JGI IMG/M metagenome (GOLD analysis project Ga0102943, IMG submission 78174) | Salt pond soil microbial communities from South San Francisco under conditions of wetland restoration - Salt Pond MetaG... | ecosystem: Environmental > Aquatic > Marine > Intertidal zone >...
AGGCGCATTACCTGATGGGGGGCGATCCGCTCTTGCTGTCGTTCGTGGTGGTCATCATCGGCGGGCTGGGCAGCCTGCCGGGCACGCTGCTCGCGGCGGTGCTGATCGGGCTCTCGGATGGCATCGTCTCGGTATTCTTCTCGCCCACGCTGGCCAAGATCATCGCCACGCTGATGGTGGCGCTGGTGCTGGTGGTCCGGCCGCAGGGCCTCTTTGGCGCGCGCGCGCCATGAGGGCGCTGGCGCTGCACGCAGGGCTGCTCGCGATGCTCTTCGCGCTGCACTTCGCCCTGCCGGCCTATCACCACGGCAATCTCGCGCGGGTGATGGTGCTGGCAAGCTATGCCATCGGCTACAACCTGCTGTTCGGCTATGCCGGGCTGCTGAGCCTCGGGCACGCGCTGTTCTTTGCCTCGGGCATGTATGGCGCGGGGCTGCTGGTGGAACATGGCGGCGCAGGGGCGGGGCCCGCGATGCTGGCCGGGACGGCGGCGGCGGCGCTGGTCTCGGCGGCGCTGGCGCTGGTGGCGCTGCGCACGCGCGGCGTGGCCTTCATGATCGTGACGCTGATGTTCGCGCAGGCGGGGTTCCTCACCATCCTGCATTTCGGCGACTGGACCGGTGGCGACGAGGGCTTCGTGCTGCCGCAGGCGGGGCGCATGCTCTGGGGGATCGACCTCAGCACGCCCGACGCGCGCTATCTCGCCGCGCTGGCGCTGTTCTCGGCCTGCCTGCTGGGCAGCCTCGCGCTGGCGCGCGCGCCCTTCGGCCGGGTGCTGGTGGCGATCCGCGAGAACGAGGAACGCGCGCGGATGCTGGGCTATGACACGCTGGCACACAAGCGCGCGGCGATGATCCTGTCGGGCACGGTCTCGGGGGCGGCGGGGGCGGCCTATGCGATCCTCTTCGGCTATGTCGGCGCAAGCTTCGCCGAGGTGCAATACTCGATCCTGCCGCTTCTGTGGGTGCTGCTGGGCGGGGCGGGCACGGTGCTGGGGCCGTTCATCGGCGCGCTGTTCATGTTCTACCTGATCGACCTCGCCTCGGGCGTGACCACCGCCCACATGCTGATCGCGGGCGTGGCGCTGGTGGCGCTCACGCTCTATGCGCCGCAGGGCCTGATGGGCGAGGTGCGGCGCAGACTGTGGCGGGGGCTGCCATGAGCCTGTTGCGCGTGCGCGGACTTACCCGCGATTTCGACGGGCTGCGGGCGGTGGATGGCGTCGATCTCGACATCCCCGAGGGCGAGGTGCGCGCGCTCATCGGCCCCAACGGCGCGGGCAAGACAACGCTCGTCGGCATGATCGCGGGCCGCATCGCCCCAACCGCCGGGCGGGTGACATTCGACGGGCGCGACATCACGCATATGCCCGCGCACCGGCGGATGCGGCTGGGCATGGCCTACACGTTCCAGATCACCTCGGTCTTTGCCCGGCTTTCCGTGGTTGAGAACGTGGCGCTCGCCGCCCGGCGGCGGGCGCGGGGCGCGGCGGTAGGGCCTGCGGTGGCGGCAGCGCTCGACCGGGTGGGCCTTGCGGATCGCGGCGCCGAGATGGCGGGCGATCTGGCCTACGGTCATCAGCGCCTGCTGGAGGTCGCCATGGGCATCGCGCAGCGCCCGCGCCTGCTGATCCTCGACGAGCCGACGCAGGGGCTGGCCGAGGGCGAGATCGCAGGCTTTGCCCGTCTGGTCCGCACCCTCGCCTCCGAGACGACGATCCTGCTGATCGAGCATAACATGGACGTGGTCATGGCGCTGGCGGACCGGATCACGGTGATGGATGCGGGCCGCGTGCTGGCCGAGGGCACACCTGCCGACATCCGCGCAGACGCCGCGGTGCAGGCGGCCTATCTGGGGGGCGGGGACGATGCTGCGGCTGGATGAGATCACGGCGGGGTATGGCCGCGCGCAGGTGCTCCACGGCGTGTCGCTTTCGCTGGAGCAGGGTGAAATCCTGTGCCTGATGGGCCGCAACGGCGCGGGCAAGACCACGCTGCTGCGCACGATCATGGGGTTGGTGCCGCTCTCGGACGGCGCGATCACGCTGCACGGTGAAAGGCTCGACCGGCTGCCCGCGCACCGCGTCCCCCGCGCCGGTGTCGGCTACGTGCCGCAGGGAAGGCGGCTTTTCGCCGGGCTGAGCGTGGCCGAGACGCTTGAGATCGGGCTTGTGGCGCGCGGTGGCGGCGACCGTCTTCTCGACGGCGTGCTCGGCCTGTTCCCCCGGCTCGCCGCGCGGCTCGATCAACGGGCCGAAACGCTGTCAGGCGGCGAGCAGCAGATGCTCGCGCTTGCCCGTGCCCTGTGCCTGCGGCCCGGCATCCTCCTCCTCGACGAGCCGACCGAAGGGCTTCAGCCCTCGATGATTGCCACGATTCGCGACGTCGTGGCGGCCAAGCGCGACGAGGGGGTGGGCGTGCTGCTCGTCGAGCAACGTCTCGACGCGGTCCTTCCGGTGGCCGACCGCGTGGCGTTTCTCGAGAATGGACGTTCGGGACCGGTTATGACCGCCGATGCCGTGCGGGCCGACCGCACCATCGCCGACCGCTATCTCGGTGTCTGAACGCGCGGCTCAGCGAAGATAAAGATCGGCGTACCGCCCGTTCCCCTGGTCCGAAATGAAGCGCAGCGTGTTGCCTCGCTGGCGAACCGCCTGGCAATTGGCGCCCAGTTCCATGCTGCCCCAGTAGAGGGCCCGGCAGAAATACCCCTGCGCCCAACGCCACGCACCGGTCACGTCACGGCCAAAGGCACGGCCTTCGATCTGACCCCCGGGCGTGACCTCCAGCCGGATACCGAACCGCGTCAGGTCACGACCCTCGATCAGCGAGACGAATCGCTCGCGCTCGGTCACCTGCGCAAACTCTGCCTTTGCCGCCACCGGCGCTGCCAGCAGCCCCAACAGGACAAGCACGATCCGCATTTCCAACGACCCTCTGACAGTTGATTCATGAATGATACGCGGCAAAGGTCGCGCCGGATCACTCGCGGGGCAGGCCCAGCACGTCGATCATGTCGTATTCGCCCGGCTTGCGCCCCTGCCCCCACAGAGCGGCCGTCAACGCGCCACGGGCGAATATCGCGCGGTCGGTGGCGACATGGCGCAGGATCACCCGCTCGCCCGCGCCGGCAAAGATCACGTCATGCTCGCCCACCACGTCGCCGCCGCGAATCGCGGCAAAGCCGATATGGCCCTGCTCGCGCCGCCCGGTGATGCCGTCGCGGGCCCGGTCCGCCACGTGGTCGAGCATCACGCCGCGCCCCTCGGCGGCCGCCTCGCCCAGCATCAGCGCGGTGCCCGAGGGGGCATCGACCTTGTGGTTGTGATGCGCCTCCACGATCTCGATATCGAACGCCTCGTCGAGGGCGGCGGCCACCCGTTTCGTCATCTGCACCAGCAGGTTGACGCCGAGGCTCATGTTGCCCGCGCGCACGATCACCGCGTGGCGCGCCGCAGCGGACAGCCGCTTGAGATCGCCCTCGTCAAAGCCCGTGGTGCCGATCACGTGCACAACCCGCGCCTGCGCGGTCAGCACCGCCATCTCGACGCTCGCGGCAGGGGCGGTAAAGTCGATCACGGCATGCGCCCGCGCCACCAGGTCCAGCGGATCGTCGCTCACGGTGACGCCCATCTGAGCCTCACCCATGGCGCGGCCCAGGTCCTGCCCGACCCAGTCATGGCCCGGCCGCTCCAGCGCGCCGACGAGCCGCGCGCGGCCGCTCTCGGACACCACGCGCGCCAACATCCGCCCCATCCGCCCCGATGCGCCGTTGATGACAATGCCCGGAAGATCGCCCATGCCGCCCGCTCCTGTTCTGTTGCGGCCCTTTTCATATCCCGCACCCCCGCGCCCGGCAAGCGGGCGGCATTGATCTCGCCACGCCCTTGCGCGCATAGTCGGCCCGACACGCCAAACCAGGAGGACCGCCAATGGAGCCGCGCCAGATCACCGAAGACTTCTCCGTCGCACCGCAGATCACGCCCGGGGATATCCCCGCCATCGCCGCCGCAGGCTTCCGCTCGATCATGTGCAACCGCCCCGACGGCGAGGAGCCGGGCCAGCCGCACGAGGCCGAGGTGGCCGAGGCCGCCCGCGCCGCCGGGCTCGAGATGCGCAGCGTGCCGTTTTCCTCGGCCACCATGACCGAGGCCGATGTGACAGCCTTTCGCACCGCGCTAGAAGAGATGCCGGCACCGACGCTGGCCTATTGCCGCACCGGCACGCGCTGCACGATGATGTGGAGCCTCGTGAATTACGACAGGCTGGGCCCCGAGACGATCCTGCGCGCCACCTCGTCGGCGGGCTACGACATGTCGGGGCTCGTGGCGCAGCTTCGCGCGCGGACATGAGCCGCTGGCGGCTTTGCGGCCATGACGGCACCGGGGGGCGTGCGCTCGCGCTCGACGGCGGGCGGATCATGGACGAGGCGCGCGCCGACAGCGCCGACGCGGCGCTCGCGGCGCTCGACGCGCCCGGCCCGGTGCTGCGCGTCGGCGAGGGCGTGGCGGCGGCCCTGCCCGCCGCGCTGCTGCCCGACCCCATCGGCAACGGCCTGCCCGGCCTCGTGCAGGAGACCCCGCCGGATTGCCTCGACGCCTGGGTGCGGCTCCTGCTGATCGGCCTCGGCGATCACGACGGCATCGCCTGTGTGACACTCCCTGGCCTTACCCACTGGATACATCTGAGCGCGGGCGAGGCCGTGAGCTGCCAGAGCTTTCTCACCCCACGGATCGCCGCCGCCCTGGGTGCCGCCGCAGAAGCGGACCCGACCGCAATCGCCGACACGATGAGCCGCCCCGAACGCCTTGCCGCGCATCTGCGTGCGGCCGAGGTTCAGGGCGCGCCCGCCGCCCTCACCGGTCACCTGCTCGGCGCGGAACTGGCCGCCGCGCGGCCCTATTGGCTGGGGCAGAGCGTGGCGCTCGTCGGCGACGCGACGGCCATCGCCGCCCGCGCCACGGCAATGGAGGCCCAGGGCGTGCCGGCCTCGCGCCACGATCCCGAAAGCCTTTTGGCGAAGGCCGTCGCGTCGCTCGCCGCCCGGCGCAAAGACCCCGCCTGACCCGCACCGAATATCCCGGCTCCTGCCATTGAAAGCAAGCCCGCGCAGGGCCAGATACCGTCGGCCCCGTTCTTGGAAAGGACGACAGGATGATCGACATATGGCTCCCGCTCGCAGGCGGGCTCGTCCTGCTCGTCGCAGGCGGCGACCTGCTGGTGCGTGGCGCGGTGCGCGTGGCCGGACGGCTGGGGGTCTCGCCGCTGGTGATCGGGCTCACGCTGGTGGGCTTCGGCACCTCCGCGCCCGAACTTGTCACCTCGGTGCAGGCGGCGCTGTCGGGGGAACCGGGAATCGCCTGGGGCAATGTCGTCGGCTCCAACATCGCCAATATCCTGCTGATCGGGGGCACGTCGGCGCTGCTCTTTCCCATCGCGGTGGCCGCACCCGCGCTGCGGCGCGACGCGGTGGTGATGCTGGCGGTGGCCGCCGTCTTCACCGCACTTGCGGCCCTCGTTCCGATGGACCGCGTGGTCGGGGCGGCCTCCTTGCTGCTGCTCGCCGCCTACACGGTGCTCGCGTTCCGGCAGGAACGCGGGGCGAACGGCGGTGCGCTCCACGACAAGGAAATCGCGCTCGAGGCGCTCGACCCCGGCCTCGCCCCGCGTCCGTCGCGGCAGGGCGGCCTTCTGTTGCCGCTGATCCTGTCGCTGGGCGGTCTGGCGCTCGTGATCGGCGGCGGCGCGGCGCTGGTGCGCGGCGCGGTGGCGCTGGCGCAGTCGCTCGCCATCCCCGAAACGGTGATCGGCCTCACCATCGTCGCCGTGGGCACCTCGATGCCCGAACTCGTGACCTCGGTCATGGCCGCGCTGCGGCGGCAGGGCGACGTGGCCTTCGGCAACATCGTCGGCTCCAACATCATCAACATCCTCGGCATCGGCGGGGTGACGGCACTCATCGCGCCGGTGCCCGTGCCCGCCGCCATCGCAGGCTTCGACGCGCCGGTGATGCTGGGGGTGAGCGTGCTGATGGTGCTTCTGGCGGTCACCGGGCTGCGCATCTCGCGCCGCGAAGGGGCGCTGCTGCTGGCGGGATACGCGGCCTACCTCGCGGTTCTCTGGCCCTGATCGGAGCGCGCGTTAACCATTCCTAAACGTGGGCGCGCTACGCGTTAACCCTGTTGTCACGCCAGCGGAGGGCACATGGTCGCACGCGCCTACACCGTGGCCTTCGAAGGCGTCGAGGCGCGCCATGTCGAGGTGCAGTGCGCGGTGCTGCCGGGCATTCCGGGTTTCTCGGTTGTGGGATTGCCCGACAAGGCGGTCTCGGAGGCGCGCGAGCGGGTGCGCGCGGCGCTCTCGGCGCTGGCCATCGCGCTACCCTCGCGGCGGATCTCGGTCAACCTCTCGCCCGCCGATCTGCCCAAGGAGGGCAGCCATTTCGACCTGCCCATCGCGCTCGCGCTGCTCGCCGCGCTCGAGATCATCCCCGCCGACGCCGCCGAGGGCACCACCGCACTTGGCGAATTATCGCTCGACGGCTCGCTCATCCCCGTTGTCGGCGCGCTGCCCGCGGCCATGTCCGCCGCCGCCGAACACCGCTTGCTGCTCTGCCCCCGCGCCTCGGGGCCCGAAGCGGCGTGGGTCGATGCGGCGCAGGTGATCGGAGCGGCGTCGCTGGCCGAGGTGGTCCGCCACTTCACCGGCGAGCGGCCGCTCGCGCCGGCCACGCCGGGCGAGGTGACAGACCCGCCCGCCGGCCGCGACCTGCGCGACGTCAAGGGGCAGGAGCGCGCCAAGCGCGCGCTCGAGATCGCCGCCGCCGGGCGGCACCACCTGCTGATGTCCGGCCCGCCCGGCTCGGGCAAGTCGATGCTGGCCGCACGCCTGCCCGGCATCCTGCCCCCGCTCGGCGCAGCCGAGGCGCTCGAGACCTCGATGATCCACTCGGTGGCGGGCCTCATCTCCGAGGGCGGGATCAGCCGCGCCCGGCCCTTCCGCGAGCCGCACCACACCGCCTCGATGGCCGCCATCACCGGCGGCGGGCGCAGCGCCAAGCCGGGCGAGATCAGCCTCGCGCATAACGGCGTGCTGTTCATGGACGAATTCCCCGAGTTCCCCCGCCCCGTGCTCGAGACGCTGCGCCAGCCGCTCGAAACCGGCGAGGTGATGATCGCCCGCGCCAACGCGCATGTGAGCTATCCCTGCCGCTTCCTGCTGGTCGCCGCGGCCAACCCGTGCAAATGCGGCCACCTGACCGACCCGGCGCGCGCCTGCGCGCGCGCACCCAATTGCGGCGAGGATTACATGGGCCGTGTCTCGGGCCCGCTGATGGATCGCTTCGACCTGCGCATCGAGGTGCCGCCGGTGGCGTTCTCCGATCTCGACCTGCCGGCCACGGGCGCCACCTCGGCGCAGGTGGCCGGGCGGGTCTCGGCGGCGCGGTCGGTCCAGCGGGCGCGGTTCGAGGACCGGTCGGACATGCGCCTCAACGCCGATGCCGAGGGCGAGGCGCTCGAGGAAATCGCCGGGCCGGATGCCGAGGGGCAGGCGTTGCTGTCGCGCGTGGCCGACCGGTTCGGGCTGACCGCGCGCGGCTATCACCGGGTGCTGCGCGTGGCCCGCACCATCGCCGACCTCGACGGCTCCGAGGCGGTGCGCCACCCGCATGTGGCCGAGGCGGTGAGCTTTCGCATCAGCACCCTCAAAGAGCCCTGATCCACGCCGCGAGGTCGCGCAGGGTCGCCGTCGCCTCGGGCAGGAAGTTGTGGAAGAGCGGCCAGACATGCGGATGGTCCTCTGCGACACGCAGAACGCCCGCCACCCCCTGCGCCTCCAGACGGGCCTGCATCCGCACCGCGTCATCGCGCAGTATCTCGGTATCGCCGACCGTCATCCAAACCGGCGGCGCGCCCTCGTAATGCCCCCGAAGCGGCGAGGCGCGCGGATCGTCCGCGTCGTGGCCCGCCAGAAACATCCCGCGCATCTCGCCGATACGCCCGGGCGACAGCACCACATCGCGCGCGGCGTTTTCGGTGATCGACCCGCCCGAAAACGTCATGTCGGTGAGCGGCGACAGGGCAAAGACGCCCTCGGGCGGCGCGATTCCCTGCGCCAGGATTTCGTGCAAGAGCGCCAGCGCCAATGCGCCCCCGGCGCTGTCCCCGCCGATGATCACCTCGTGATCGGCCCTCAGCGCCCGGTAACACGCCAGCGCATCCTCGATCTGCGCCGGAAAGGCATGCTCGGGTGCCAGGCGATAATCCGGCAGGCAGGCGCGCAGCCCGGTCAGCGCCGAGAGCTTCGCCAGCATCGCCCGATGCGTGTCGGACGAGCCGAAGACATAGGCGCCGCCATGCAGGTAAAGGATTACCGGCCCGTCCACGGCCTCGCGCGCCTGTGCCCATTGCACCGGAACGCCGGCAAGAGTGTCACGCCGAAAGGCACTGCCGAATGGCGCATGGAAATAGATCCTCGACTTGAGCTCGAACGAGCGCCGCAACCGCGCCACCGGCAACCGCGCCAGCGCGGGCTTTTCGAACCAGCGCAGATGCCGGTTGAGAAGCGCCAGCCGCCAGCTCACCCCCGCCGCGCCTCGATCGCGTCCCAGATGAGGCCCGCACCATTGGTGCCGTCAAAGCGTTCCAGCTCCTGCAGCCCGGTGGGCGAGGTCACGTTGATCTCTGTGAGGTAGTCGCCGATCACGTCGATGCCCACGAAGATCTGTCCCTTGTCGCGCAGAAGCGGTCCGATCCGGTCGCAAATCTCGCGGTCGCGGGCGGTCATCTCGACCTTTTCGGCGCGCCCGCCGACATGCATGTTGGAGCGTGTCTCGCCCTGCGCGGGCACGCGGTTGATCGCGCCGATCGGGTGACCGTCCACGAGGATCACCCGCTTGTCGCCCCGGCTCACATCGGCGAGGTATTTCTGCACGATGAGCGGCTCGCGCGAGAAGCCGGTGAACATTTCGTGCAGGCTTGCGAGATTGCGGTCGGACTCGGGCAGGTGAAACACCCCCGCGCCGCCATTGCCGTAGAGCGGCTTGAGGATCACGTCGCCGTGCCGCGCGCGAAACGCGCGGATCGTCTCGATATCCCGCGCTATGGCGGTGGGCGGCATCAGGTCGGGAAAATCGAGGATCAGAAGCTTTTCGGGATAGTTCCGAACCCAGAACGGATCGTTCACCACCAGCGTGCCGGGGGCCAGCCGCTGCAACAGATGCGTGGTGGTGATGTAGAACATGTCGAAGGGCGGGTCCTGCCGAAGCCAGATCACGTCGAACTCGCTCAGGTCGACATGAGCTTCTTCCCCGAGCGAGAAATGATCTCCCTTCACCCCGCGGAGCGTGAGCGGCCAGCCCCGCGCCGTCACCCTGCCATCCTCGTAGGCGAGCCGGTCGGGCGTGTAGTAGAACAGCTCGTGTCCCCGCTCCTGCGCTTCGGTCGCGAGCCGGAACGTGCTGTCGGCACCGATATCGATCGGCCCGATCGGGTCCATCTGAAAACCGACCTTCATGCCGCCCCCGTGGTAACGCATCCGCCCCTTTCATGGGCCAAGCCGCGCCGGGGCGCAATTCAGAAATGACCGAAGGCCGCCTCGAGCAGGTTCACGGCACCGGTCGCGTCCACCGCCGCCACGTCGAACCGCACCGGTGCGAGCTGTCCCTCCGGCGTGAGGCCGAGATATTCCGAGGCCGCGTGGTAGATGCGCTCCAGTTGCCCGCGCCGCAGCCTCGCGAGCGCCGCGTCAAAGCTTGCCGCGCGCTTGACCTCGCAGAAGACATAGGTGTCGGGCGCGCGCAGCACCAGATCGATTTCGCCGCTCTCGCCCCGCCAGCGCCGGGCGAGGACCCGCACGCCGCGCGCCTCGTAATGCCGCGCCACGCTGTCCTCGGCGGCCTGCCCGCTCAGCCATGCGCGCAGCCCGCGCTCCTGCCGGAGCGCCTGCCCGACCGCCGCAGGCGGCGCGGGTGCCGCCGTGAAATCAAAGGCCAGTTGCCGTGCCGCCATGATGCCTGCCCTTTCCGAACCTCATCCCCGTGCTGCCGTCAGTCATCGTTTTCCCGGCCGTCATTGACCGAGAGGTGCAACGCACGCTGATAGACCTTGCGCCGCGGCAGCCCCAGCCGTGCCGACACAAGGTCCGTCGCATCGCGCACCGAATCCCGTTCTAGCGCCTTGTGCAGCGCCCTGTCTAAATCCGTTTCCCTAACATTTGACGAATCCCCGCGGTCCACCACGACCGCAATCTCGCCCTTGAGGCTCTCGCCGGCACAGGCGGCGGCAAGACCCTGGAGCGTATCGCGGCGTACCTCCTCGAATTTCTTGGTGATTTCCCGGCAAAGCGCCGCCCTCCGCCCGCCACCCAGAACCTTCGCCGCATCCTCCAGCATCGCCGCCACACGCCTGGGCGATTCGTAGAACACGAGCGTCGCGGGCACGGCGGCAAGCTCCTCCAGCGCCGTTCGCCGCCGCCCGGCGGTCGCGGGCAGGAACCCGGCAAAGAGAAACCTGTCCGAGGGCAGCCCCGACAGCGTCAGCGCCGTGACCGCCGCCGACGGCCCAGGTGCAGAGACCAGCGAATACCCCTCTGCCACCGCCGCCCGCGCCAGGTCGAACCCGGGATCGGCCACCATCGGCGTGCCGGCCTCGGCGGCATAGACCACGGATTGCCCCGCCGCGAGCGCCGCCATGATCCGCGGACGCATCCTTGCGCCGTTATGGTCGTGATAGGCCCAGAGCGGGCGCTCAGCGAGCGCGATCCCGTGAATGTCCATCAGCCGCCGCAGGCTGCGCGTGTCCTCGGCTACCAGAACATCCGCCAGCGCCAGCAGGTCGAGCGCACGCAGAGTGATGTCGCGCGCGGCGCCGATCGGCGTGGCGATCAGGTAGAGGCCCGGCGCCGGTTTGTGCGGCTCCGAATTCATCGCTGGACCCTTTCAACATGACGGCTATGATCGCGCTGACAGACACGATGCCGCCGGTGCCCACAACAGGGAGTGAGATTGCCATGTTCGCCGTTCCTGCCGCCCTTCGCAAGCCGTTCTCCCGCCTCGCGGCGCTGGTGGCGCTCTTGGCTGCCGCAGCGTGCCAGCCGGTGCCGCTGGCCAATCCCGGCGGCGGCGGCGTCAGCCGCGGCGGCGCGGTGCCCGTGGCGCTCCTGGTGCCGCACGGCACACCGGACGAGCAGGAAGCGCGCCTGGCGCGCGATCTCGAAGCCGCCGCGCGGCTCGCGGCGAACGACCTGGGCGGCGTCCGGATCGATCTGCGCGTCTATGGCACCGCCGGACAGCCCGCACAGGCGCGGCAGGCCGCGCTCAATGCCGTGGACGACGGCGCGCGCATCATCATCGGGCCGCTGCACGCGGCCTCGGCCAATGCCGTGGCCGTTGCCACCGCCAACCGCAACATCAACGTGCTGGCCTTTTCCAATAACCCCACCATCGCGGGCGGCAATCTCTTCGTTCTCGGCCAGACCTTCCGCACCACGGCCAACCGGCTCGCGCGCTACGCGACGCGGCAGGGCAAGACCCGGATCATGACCGTGCATTCCGACAATGTCGCCGGACGCCTCGGGCGTGACGCGATCGCGAACGCGGTCAGGTCCGAGGGGGCGATGCTCGCGGGCAGCGTGTCCTACGAGTTCTCGCAGGATGGCGTGGTTGAGGCCGTGCCCGAAATCCGAACGCTTGCCGAGACCAGCGCCGCCGACACCATCTTCCTGACGGCCAACACCGCGGGGGCGTTGCCGCTTTTCTCGCAAATGCTGCCCGAGGCAGGGCTCGGTCCCGACCGCGTGCAATATGTCGGGCTCACCCGCTGGGATACCCCGCCACAGACGCTTGACCTGCCGGGCGTTCAGGGCGGATGGTTCGCCCTGCCCGATCCCGGTCGCTCGGCGCAGTTCGCAAGCCGGTTCGAGGCCGCGCAGGGTGCCCCCCCGCACCCGATCGCGGGGCTGGCCTATGACGGCATCGCCGCCGTCGGCGCGCTGGCCAAGGGCGGGCGCGGCCTTACGCGCAGCGATCTCACGCAGCCCGCAGGCTTTCAGGGCGTGGGCGGCGTGTTCCGGCTCCTGCCCGACGGCAGCAACGAGCGCAGCCTCGCGGTGGCCACGATCACCGATGGCGAGGTTCAAATCCTGTCACCGGCCCCGCAAAGCTTTGGCGGCGCAGGATTCTGAGCGCTCCGGCCCCGGCATGACCCTGCTCGAGACTCCGGCGCGTCCCGACGACCTTATCCTGCCGCAAGAGGACATACTCGACGCGGATGCGCTTGCCCGCGGTCTCGCCGATGCCGCCGCGCAGTCCGAGACCGCCGCAGAGCTGCGCCGCGCCGCCGTGCCCATACTGGCACAGGCGATGAAGGACGGCCGGGGCGCCATCGCGGCGGCATTTGCCACGCGCCCGTTCGACGCGCGCCCGGCCACCCGCGCGTGGTGCTGGCTCACCGACAGCGTGGTGCTCGCCGCGCTCGATCTGGCGACAAGGGAGATGCACCCGCTCGCCAACCCCACCGAATCGGAGCGGATCGCTGTCTGCGCGGTGGGGGGCTACGGGCGCGGCGAGATGGCCCCCTTCTCGGATGTGGACCTGCTGTTTCTCACCCCCTACAAGATCACCCCCTGGGCCGAGAGCGTGATCGAATCGATGCTCTACATCCTGTGGGACCTGCGCCTCAAGGTGGGCCATGCAAGCCGCACCGTCCGCGACTGCCTGCGGCTCGGGGCCGAGGATTTCACGATCCGCACGGCGCTTCTGGAAAACCGCTTTCTCGGCGGCGACGCCGATCTCGCCGCCCGGCTCGATGCGCGGCTGCGCGACGAGCTTTTCACCGGTACGGAGCGCGAGTTCACCGAGGCCAAGCTTGCCGAGCGCGATGCCCGCCACGAGAAACAGGGCGAGCGCTACATGGTCGAGCCCAACGTCAAGGAGGGCAAGGGCGGGCTGCGCGACCTGCAATCGCTGTTCTGGATCGCCAAGTATATCCACCATGTTCCCGACGTGGGCGAACTTGTGGCGCTCGGCACCTTCACGGCCGACGAGCTCGGCACCTTCATCCGCGCCGAGACGTTCCTCTGGGCGGTGCGCTGTCACCTGCACCTGATCGCGGGCCGCGCCAACGATCAGCTGACCTTCGACATGCAGGTCGAGGTGGCCGAGCGCATGGGCTATGCCGACCGTGGCGGGCGGCGCGGCGTGGAAATCTTCATGCAGGATTATTTCCGCCATGCGACGGCGGTGGGCGACCTCACCCGCATCTTCCTCACCAAGCTCGAAGCCGCGCAGCAGAAATCCGAACCGCTGCTGCAACGCCTGCTCAAGCGCCGCAAGAAGCTGCGCGCGGGCTACGCGCGGGTGAACGGCCGCCTCGCCATCGCCGACGAGGACGACTTTCTCTCCGACCCGCTCAACCTGCTGCGCCTGTTCGAGGAGGGATTGCGCTCCGGGCTGCTCATCCATCCCGAGGCGATGCTGCTGGTGACCAACAACCTCCACCTGATCGACGAGGGCGTCCGCCACGACCCGCGCGCGCAGAAGCTGTTCCTCGACCTGCTGCTGAAACACGGCAACCCCGAGCGGGCGCTGCGCAGGATGAACGAGCTTGGCGTGCTGTCGGCCTTCATCCCCGAATTCGAGCCGGTCCGGGCGATGATGCAGTTCAACATGTATCACCACTACACGGTGGACGAACACATCATCCAGTGCGTCTCGCACCTCGCCCGGATCGAGCGGCGCGAGCTGATCGAGGAACTGCCGGTCTCGTCGGAAATCCTCAGGGAGGGGATCAACCGCCGCGTGCTTTACGTGGCGCTTCTCCTCCATGACATCGGCAAGGGCCGGCCCGAGGATCACTCGATCCTCGGCGCGCGCATCACCCGCAAGGTCGCGCCCCGGCTGGGGCTCAAATCGCGCGAGGTCGATACCGCCGAATGGCTGGTGCGCCATCACCTGCTGATGTCCGACACAGCCCAGAAACGCGACATCGCCGACCCGCGCACCGTGCGCGACTTTGCCAAGGCGGTGCAGAGCCGCGAGCGGCTCGACCTGCTCCTGCTGCTCACCGTCTGCGACATTCGCGGCGTCGGGCCCGGCACCTGGAACAACTGGAAGGCGTCGCTGCTGCGCGCCCTCTACCGCCAGACCCGCCGCGTGCTCGAGGACGGGATGGAGGCGATCACCCGCGAACAGCGCGGCGCCGATGCCAAGCGCAACCTGCGCGCCGCGCTGTCGGACTGGGACGCGCGCGACATCAAGCGCGAGACCGCGCGGCACTACGCCCCCTACTGGCAGGGGCTGCACGTCACCGCACATGTGGTCTTTGCCCGCCTGCTGCGCGATCTCGGGGCCGACGAGATCGCCATCGACCTCGCCATCGACCCCGACCGCGACGCGACCCGCGCCTGTTTCGCGCTGGCCGATCATCCGGGGATCTTCTCGCGGCTCGCCGGGGCGCTCGGGATCGTGGGGGGCAACGTGGTGGACGCGCGCACCTATACCTCCAAGGACGGCTTTGCCACGGCGGTATTCTGGATCCAGGACGCAGCGGGCCACCCCTTCGAGGAGAGCCGCCTGCCCCGCCTGCGCAAGATGATCGAGCGCACCTTCGCCGGTGACGTGATCGCCGCGGACGCCATCCAGAGCCGCGACAAGATCAAGAAACGCGAACGCGCCTTCCGCGTGCCCACCTCCATCACCTTCGACAACGAGGGCTCGGAGATCTACACGATCATCGAGGTCGACACCCGCGACCGCCCCGGCCTGCTCTACGATCTCACGCGCACGCTCGCGGCGGGCAATGTCTACATCGCCTCCGCCGTGATCGCCACCTATGGCGAGCAGGTCGTCGACACCTTCTACGTCAAGGACATGTTCGGCCTGAAATTCTACACCGAGGCCAAGCAGAAAGTGCTCGAGAAGAAGCTCCGGGAGGCGATCTCGGAAGGGGCCAAGCGCGCCCGGTCCTGAGCAGGAGGCCGCGACTGGCGTTCAGCACCTGAGACAGGGTTCGCATCGGCGGACCAGCTTGACGTCAGGGCGTATATGTCCCTGGTGGGCAGGGCAGATGTCCGCTGTCAGCTTTGGAGCGCCCCCAAGACCCTCGGCGTCAATAGAGCGTTTCCAGTTCACACTGACTCAAAGTGCATCACCAATGTCCCGAGATGGCCGCAGGCCTGGCAGGGTATTGGGGATGCAACACTATCTGGAAACGCTTTAGGCGATAGCCGACCTTCGCCACGCCGGTCGCCAATTCACGCCAAGCGGACGGAGCGGGCGTTCGGAAATGAGCGCATCGACGGGCCGCGGTGCGGCGATCCGACGTTTGAGTAGCAGAGCTTTATCCTTGCCAAATCCGAGAAAGATCAGAGCG
>Ga0102943_1001366_pt1 | contig 15368 bp, 18 predicted proteins | sample SalPonC_black_MG_FD_78174 | JGI IMG/M metagenome (GOLD analysis project Ga0102943, IMG submission 78174) | Salt pond soil microbial communities from South San Francisco under conditions of wetland restoration - Salt Pond MetaG... | ecosystem: Environmental > Aquatic > Marine > Intertidal zone >...
CGACGATTAAGGCTTATATTTTCTATTTTTCGACGAAACGCGAACCTCAAACACTACGACGCTAAACCGGTTCGGAAAATACCCTAAATGGACACGTTTTAGGCTTATTTTCTAGAGCCGAATTTTTTATCGAAAATATAAGCCTAAAAAGGGGCCAAAAACGGAAAATGGCTAAACCGTTCGAACAAATGGTTTTTCGGGTTTTTGGCTAATCGATACAAACAAAAGGATATAAGCCTAAAACGTGTACAAAATTTTTTTAAAAAATCTCATCGAAAATATAAGCGTAAATCGTCGATCAAAATCGAAAATATAAGCCTAAAAACATAGGTTTTTTTCGGCCTTTTTTGTTACGGTTTAGGAAGACGATATAAGCTTATAATGTCGATAGTTGAAAAACGCTTCGATGATTTAGCGTTATTTTCTAGAGGCGAAACGGGGTGTCGCTTTTGGCTCTGAAAGCCTCGTTTCAACGACAAATTGTGGGTAAAACTATACCGAAAAAGCGAATCGTTTGTTACACTTTTCAAGTATAGTTGTCTTGCGATGCTGGTCTTGAAGCCGTTTGAACCCGTCTATTTTGGCGGTTTGTCTGTTGAACTCGTTATGTTTATCATGCAGTATTGCGGTTTGGAAACGTTTCCGGCGCTTTCGCAAGTAAGTCGCACCTTTTACAGTTTGACCCACGATTCGTGGCTCATCAACAAGGTTGCCCCGTTCGCCTACAATGGCTTGCACCTGTACCATCGAGCGCTCTGGAACCACTTGGAGGCCTACATGCAACGAAGAACGTACATTCGCATACCCAAACTGTCGTCAGACGTTGTCGAAAAACGCAAAAAGGCCAACAAACACTGGAAACGCATGACACAGGTTAAGACAGCGTCTGCAAGGAACAAACACCTCGAAGCGGCTCTTGCTATTGAACGCGGTATCATTCGCAAAGAAGTTGCGCACCAAACTGCAAAGGAATGGAACGAGACGTTAACGGAACTGCCGCGCGCTATGGAACATTTTCCAGCCAAATGGAACTACGACCGCGAACACTGCGACTTGCCCACGCTTGAGCAGTGGCATTACTTTGGTGATTCGAGCAATAGGAGAAACATTGTCTACGCCATTATGACGGTCGACTATGATTACTTTCAAGAAAAGTTTGAAGGTCTGTTCTCGTCAATGCGGCCAGACATCCTGCCGCTAATCGCTCAAGCTGATTCCGTCGATTTCGCCAAGCGCGCCAAGCTCGTGACCAATTACTGGGCCGGTCGTAACGAACACAAACAACTGTTTGTTTTGGCCCAAAAACACCGGTCGCCCAACCTGTTGAAATGGTTTTTGACCTTTCATGACATGTACGCGACTGTGACGCTTGAGGTGTTGGGCTTTGAAGTGTTAATTGCGTTGGATTGGTCCGAGTACAACGGTTCGGTCGTGAGATCTTTTTTGAAAGACGTTTTGAAGCGCAAAACTGTTTCGGAACTGGAAATGTTAATCAAACAGCCGGAATTTGCTGAGCAGTTGCAAGACAGTGGGGAGAAAACGACTCGACTCGCTCTAGACTTTCCAAACTGTATGGCCAAAGCACAGGCCGTAGCTTGGTCAGCGTGGCATCTCAACGAGGAGCACCGTTCGCAGGTCACAGAGATGCTTGAAGCGCTTGAGCTTTCTTGGAACGATTTGTGGGTTATGGTCGGCCGCGAAGAAGCAGGATTTATCAGCGCGCAGCACAAAATCTTTGAGCTGGCCAACGGCGACATTGCCAACGAAAACGCCCAACGGCATGTTTCCAACAGATTTACAAAGAAATATGTCCGAACGGAAGAGGTAATCAAAGCGATCGAATGGGCCAAAAAGATCGACGGTTGCGACCCTGTTGCGCTCTTGGCGCAACCCAGCACGCTTCAACGTTGCAGCCTGACGTCTATCGTCAAAAAGGTGCATCCGCGTCACTACGAGCGTCTGATGGACGAAGCACTCAAACACAAAAACGCAAAGTGCATCAGCACGCTCGTAATTGACTTGTGCTACGTACCGACCAAAGAACAGGCCAAAAAGGCTAAAAAGGCTGGCAAGAAGATCACCGGAACGCTGAAAAAGGCCAAAACGCGTCTTTTAGTACCTTAAACGTTTATTGAAAGCAACGGAATGTCTTGGTTGTCTGGCGGATTGGCCGTTTTGCGTATTGTGAACGCAACGGCAACCGAAGCGATCGTCAAGATCAACTGAATTATTACCGACCGTTCAATGTCTCTGTCCCATGCCAAAATCAAAAATGCCGCAAAAGCCAGTAGGCCCTGTCCGACAGCCCAGCAGACCACTACGCGGGTTCTACGCCGAGAGACCAAAAACAGCGTAAAGAAAAACAAAGCCAACAGCCAAATAAACGAAACGATGCACATAACCATAAAGGGGACCTGGTCGCCGCATGAATCTTGGTAAAAGCCTTCGTAGCCGTCTAGAGTGCCACTGCAAAGCGCTGTCGTATTTGTAGCACAACCTGCGTCAAAGCACAATCCGGAAGACTCGCACCAAAAGCAATCCGAGCGCATACACGTCCCCCAGTCTGTTCCGTCGCACATTTTCTGCGAGCAGTGTCTGGCGTTTTACGCAAGCTCTTTGTCTTTTTCGGGTACAACAGCGCCCGCCTTGTAAAACAGCATGCCATGCAACACCCAGACGACCAAGTTGACGATAACCAACACAAGCGTCATGCCAAACATCCACGGGATCCACACGTCGCGTCGGTCTGATAGCCACATCAAGACTAGCGTTCCGAGAACAGATCCGACAAACGCATTAAACATAAGCATAAAACACGTCAGGCCAGCCTCGCAGCATCCCATGCCTCTAACCGGAAAACAGTACATTGCAAGACGCCTGTAAAACGCTAGGACAGTTACAGCTTTCAGACGCTGCGTCTTTTAAACCTTGGTTTTTTGCGCAAAGAGCAATACCTAACTCGGAAAAAGATGGACGGAGCTTTTGAAAAATTGACGGGTTGGCATGTCAAAAGAGGCAACAGGTTGTATCGCATTGTAGGCACGGATGGCTGGGAGGCGGAGCGTGACCTTGTTCGTCTGTTGGACCACTTTGAGGACATGGTCTTTGACGAAAGTCCCCTTTACCACATCAACGGAGAGTATATGCTTGAACTGCCGGCGCATCACCACGTGATTCTCAACGACAAATGGGAGATGCGAAACTATTGTCCGTTCTTTCGCCTAGATCGCGACTACACCACAGAAGATCATCTTGAGCTTATCAAACTGCTCAGGTCGGAATTCTGGCATATTTGCTGCATATGTAGCGGCAATAGAAAGTTTGATCCGACCAAACCAGAACATATCCGTTTAATCACTTCGCAATGGACGGAAGAGTTGGCCGAGCACGACGAGCTTATCAAACGGTATCCTACGTTTCAAGAGTACAGCAACAGCGAGGCCTGGTTTGAACAGTAAACCGTCCCGGGGCGGACACCTGGTCGCGTGTCCGCCAGGGCGAAAACCTCGACACCTGGAAAGTTTTCCAGGTGTCTACTCGGGGCGAAAACCTCATCCGAACGACACCTGGCATTAAAACTCCACCCCGGAAAATCGAGTCGCGATACGCTGATAGACCCTACCATAGCGTCTGCCGTCGTATGCAGATTTTTTGGCTCGACCCCAAGCATTACGGTGGCAAACACCTCGTCAAAATGCCGCTCGAAGCTGGCCAGTGCGGTTATTGCGTCTGGCACAACCTTTACGGCAAAGATGGCGACTGGTGTAGACTAGACGCAGACAACCCACCGCCAGAAGCAGGCAAGCGAGCGCTCAAAGGCCTTGGCGGTATGGGGCAATCGCACAAACATCATCCTGTCGTCAAGTGGATGCAACAGTCGGGTGCCAACTATCTCAAAGCCATTGAATTTGCGTTTGATATCCTGCAGGTTTACCGATTGCAGTATGGACGTCGCAACAAGGCACCCCCCAAGATGCTGGCTCACTTGGAATGGCTCTACAACAACGTACCGCCTGCTTTGCGGTTGACAACCGACGAGTCGTATTTGACAGTGCCTCCGTGCTTGGCAGGCAAAGACAAGACCTTTCAGCCAGAGACCTGGGACGAGCTCTACAAAGGCTACCGAGACCTGTACGCTTCTGACGCTAAGCGGCACATTGCGATCGATTTGGGCAAGATGCCTACACGCGAAGAGTTTGTGTCTATCGACGGCATCACCTATGACGAGTTTATGTCGTTCCGTCAAGTGGCCCCCTGGATTAAAACAGACGCATAGCAAGTCTTGGTTTAAAACGATACAGTCACAAAACTGTCGGATGGCGTCGGAGGCTTGAGAGCGTCCTCTTTGTCTTCTGTAACCGACGAATAAAGCAACAGCTTGAGCTTACCTTCTTGCATGACTGCACGAATAGCAGGAGCTTCGTAGCGGACACCCTTGACTGTAAACGAAACCGTATCGCCTTCCATGGTTGGCAAAAACGTCATACAGTCATCGCCTGGTAGGATATGTACGGCCGATACTTGCACAATGTCTTTCAAAGTCGTATACGGACAGATGGGCGCCGTAGACAGGCTTATGGGTCTAGAGACGGGTTGAGGTTTGGGTACGGTTCGATTGGACTTTGTGTTGCGTCTGCGTGGCGTACTGTTTTTTGATGGTTTTTGGCTTTTCGATTTCTGAAAACGTTTAGGAGCACTCTCGCTCGATCTGCGTTTCAATTCAGTTGTGAGCTGTTCTTTTTCCTTTTCGGCCTCTTTTTTACGAGCCTTTTGCTTTAATTCGTTGATAAAGTTGATATTCATCAATCCGAGAGGAGCCTTTTTCCGTTGCCCGTATGCCGCCTAACAGCGCGTAACGGGTCGTTTGCTAGTAAAAGAGGCAACCTGTACGTCAAGTGCTACTTGCGTTTCCCTCTGTACAGGCGACTCGCTACGAGGTGATCTGCTCAACGGAGAAGGAATACGTCTGATAGAACGTTTACGCTCTAGCTGCCGGTGGACGACGGCAATGGTCGAATCACTCAAAGACATTACACTGGGAAAGCGGAGTCAAGTTAAAAGCATCGCCCGTCATTAACGCCATATTGGCAAACAAATCAAAAGTGAACGATTCGTTGTCTTCGCACGCTAAAAGCTCTTTGTAGAACGAATCTGACAGGTGCTTGGCGGCTATAGGCGATACAGACAGTAGTTCTTGCGAAAAACGCGGCGCTTGATCCGCGTAAAGTGATGTAATAAGCTTGAGAACGCCCTCGGTAGCCATGATTTGCGTCCAATGAGGCTTCCAAGACGGTTTGCCCAATGAAATCAAAACGGGAAACTCTTGCGTTGAAGATAGCATGCGACATACCATCTTGATCTGTTTTTCTGCGCCAGACAATGCAAACGGTCGTACCTTTTTGACGACCGTGTCGAGCGTTTCAGACAACCAGCGACGGTTTTCGCCTGATACTACCAAGACGCAGCGTCCCTGCAGATAGATGCGCATCATAAGAAACGCCGCATCAAACAACGGATAGAGTTCAGGCGTACTCTCTGACTTGAATGCGTTCTCGATCGATCCGTACACAATACGCTCAAGTGTCTCTCCGTCTTTGTCGGGTCGATGCGATGCCAAACCGCTCGTCGCAAATGTCTGAAGCCTTTCACGTGGCGCAGCAGCCAATATGTTTTGCAGTTCCTTGTCGTGGTCCTTTAGCAAGTCATGCCAGGCCTGATCGTCAATGACCAATCCGGCCACTTGACAAGCTGTTTCAGGCATAGCGACGAAATCAGGTATTTCAATCGTTTGACTGCCTGTTTCGCGTGGATCAAACGTAAACACCAACGGTGAGTCGCGAGTGCTACTCATCGCTAAAAAATAGCGAGCGGTGTTTTTTGGGGGCGGCATCTATGTCTCTTGCAATAAAGACGCAAGAGCTGGGGCTTGATGATATGCCGTTAGAGATGGTCTGGGAGATTGCGTCGTACCTTGACGTATACGCCTACGTCATGCTCGCGCTAACGTGTCCGTCGTTCTACAGACTATTGACGTATGACCTAAGAGCTAAAGACCCAAAGTATGACTTTAAGAGTTTCACCTATGAAAAACGCTTGTGTCTGCTGTCGCGGCTGGTCGCAAACAATCAACACACGGCCTTGGCGGTCCTGTACCGTCACGGGTTTCGTTTTTACTATGGGCAGTTTTTCCGTGCGCTATATGGCGCATCGACGCTGCGACAGTATCCATCCCTTACGTTAACGCTTGTAGGGCCAGAAGTGGCTACAGCATTTGAAGACGGTTGGTTACAGCAACTATGTCGTTTGCGTGTTTATTCAATGCAAGACGCAGACGTTGCGCGCATACGCTATCTGAGAGACTGTTTTTCAGAACGCGAATTGCGAATAGCCATAGAGCGCGAATACATGCTCTTGTGGTTATGTCTCGCTCTGATGCTGTTTCTAACGTTTGATTCGTCGCCCGTCGTCTGGTACACTAGTTGCTTTATGTGCGGCGTCTACCTTTTCGTACTGTCCTGTCGTGATACCCCACTCGATCCGTTTCTAAAACTACATGTGATTTCGCTGCTAATCATCGGATTACTTGCCTTTCTCGGTGATTCGCATACGTTTGACTTGTCTATGTACGGGCTGAGAATCGTAAAATTTCCGCAAGTGCTCTGCAATCCGTGGTGGTGCATGCCTCTGTGTCTGCTACCGTTTGTACCTGTCCTTATCGTTCGTTACACTCGTCTAATCAAATGACGGCGTGTTTTTCGCACAACAGACGCGATTACGGATCGGTAGAGCAGCTGTGGTTTGAAACCAGCGGTCTTGTACGAGAAACGTTTCATTTGCACTTGTTACGGCAAAACCTTTACGAGCCTCACTGGGATGGCAACGTATGTGCTTACGATGTTGTAGAACGACCGTTTAGACATTGGTCGCATACATGGCGTTGCATCAAGGCAGACCTCTCGTATCCCATCGTAGTGATGTACAAACCTGGTCGTGGATGGATTGTGTTGGACGGTATGCATCGATTACTCAAGGCGGATTGGCTCGGTCACGAAACCATTGATGTTGTACGGGCGGATCAAGCGCTAGTCGACCGCTGCTGGTTGTTTAGCGAATAAACTCGACTCGCAAAAAAAATGGCGTATGTAGAACTCGAAGAGTTTGAATCCGTATCGGAGAGACTGCCTCTGACAGGCAGAGACGATATGCCCGAAGATCTGCACATAGAGGCCATAGGCTTTCAATTGCTAGGCGCCGTCTTGTCGCAGATCCTTACCGACGAAGTCACAACGCCAATCTTTGTCGTGGGTGAAAACGCAAAAAAGGTCGTAGAATCCGTATGGCCTATGCTAAGCCTGTATTGCTGCGCAACCAACCGCAAAGGCGATTACGCTGGCTGGAGCATTCCGACTTGTTTCGAACGAACGCTAACCTTTGACTTGCAAAACATCGAATGCTTTGAAGACCTCGACGACGAACCGCTCGCTTGGTTTAGAACGATTACGTGCACCTTGCCAGAAGGTGTCCAGTCGTCTGCATCGCGCTACGGTCGAGACTTGGTCGTGTTACACGATATCGAGACGGCAGCTGCCTACAATGCGTTTGTTACCAAGCGAGACTTGACTGAGCGTAACTTTGTGATTTGTACGTCTCGTACGCTCGTTCCCAGTTTAGCCTTTGCTATCGTTGTCGTTGCGACATAAACATAAACGTACAAGAGCATCGTCTCTAGGTTTTGACGTACTGCAAGGCATGCCTACGCGTGCTATACTCTTTGGCTCCAAACTCGGTCGTGCATCGCCTAAAGGCGTAGAGGGGCCTCCGCCTGTTGCGCAATGGGTGTTTGTCATCCTGGGCATGTTGCTAAACATAACGGGCGTTGTGTTGACTATTATCGCTTTTGTGCAAGCGATCAACTCGACAACCGATCGTTCCATAGACGATAACGCGTTGAGAGACGTAGCGCGCGATGTTTGTTTGGGACTGGAACGACCCGTCAATTACGGCGGTCAGATAAACGATTTCTACAATACTGCGTTGAGCACTCAGGAGCATTTAGAGGCCTGTAGACGTACGTACAAATCCCAGGCGCCAACTATGGCGTTTTGCGAAAAGGTTGACTCGTTTTTCGATCCGTCGGTTATCTTGAACGTCTGTCTGTCTGCAGGCGTCTACGGTTCACAAGTCTGTCAATGCCGGTAGCTATGATTTGCGTCGAGTGCTCGCTCGAGTTGCTCGAAAAAATAAAAAACGAAAAGATCAAACTGCCGACCAGGTCACACGTCGTTTTTCACTGCTTGAAAGAAGACTGCGAAAGGTCTGACGGATGGGTCATGTACAATCCGCACGGCCTCAAACGCTATACATACTATTAAACGAGAGAAAAAACTTTTTAATTCGACTTAGGAGATAGACAGAGTGAGCTTGCCGTCTTCAAAGCTGTCGACCTGAGAGCGGTAGTTGACGACAGGGCGCGTAACGAGTGTTCCGTCTTGGTTCTTGCGAGGCTGCTTGGTCTCTTTGTCGTGGACGGGCGCACGCTTGATCAAATGAGTGTTGATCAACCGGACAAACTCGTCGACAACGATGCGCCGAGGCAAGAAGGGACCAAACGGCTCAAAGACTGCGTTATCGATGTGTGTAGTAAACGTGCGCTCATCGCCGTGGTAGCACATGTCGATGATGGGAGCGGCCGTTGTCTTAGCCAAGATGTTGAGCTGTGCCTTGAACGTCTCTGGGTTGGGCAACAGTTGCACGGCGTCCTCGTAGGCGCTGGTGTTGAGTTCCTTGGCCACTCTGAGCTTGGCAGGGAGACGACGCCCGCTACGCTTCCTTGCAGACCGCGCTGCCTTTTGCGTCTTTTCGACCTTGGCCTTTTTGGTCTTTTTGGCCTTTGCGGCCATCTTGGCAGACGATTCCTTGACGGATTTGCGCTGAGATGACTCATCGTCGTCCGAATCGCTCTTGTTGGCGGTTTTGGCAACCTTTTTGGTCGTCTTGGAAGGAGCAGGCGAATCGGAACCAGAACCATCCGAATCAGAAGCGGAAAGGTCAAACTTGGGAGGCGGCATACCTTCAGAAGAGGAATCGGAATCAGACATGGACATTTTTGCGTTTTTGTTTTTTCGAGTTGTCGAGACAAGTGATAGTAGACAAAATCGCTTTCAAACTTTATTTTTTGCGTATAGTTTTAACCCCAGGTGTCGTTCAGATGAGGCTTTCGCCCGCGGCTCGTTTGTGACGTCACAAACCGATTTTCGCGGCTTGCAAAGCCCGTTTAGATCTTTTTGAGCAACTTTTCGGCAACCTTTTCCAGATCCTTTTCACGTTTGCGCGGCTGAATGGCCAATAGCTTTGCAATAGGACGAATCGAATCGCTGTCTTCTGGATAAAGCTCGTCAGGAAACGACACGCGAATACGCCCCGAACGCAACTTTTTGTTACCGAAACGCGTCAAAACGCCATAAAACAGCTTGATAGACGTAAGCGAAGAGCCCAAACCGACCGACAGTAAAGGCTCTTCGTCTTCATCAAACTCGGGCGTCAAGTCGCTCAAAGCGTGCGTCAGAATGGTCTTTTCCCTTTTGCTGAGCAACGTTTTGGACTGTGTGTCGGGAAACAAAAACTCGCCCCAAAACAACGTGTAAGCGGTCGTTCCAGCCGACCAAATGTCAACCAATTGCCAAATCTGCCTCTCGTTCAACTGTTTCTTCCGTCTGGATGACGGCGCATAAAAGCTTATGTCGCCAGCACAGGCTATCAGCCAGGGATCAATGTATCGTGGCGTCCCCACCGCTGCGGCGTAACCGTCGGTAATCTTGCTTTGCGAATCAATGGCCGACAGACCAAAATCGATTAGCTTGACAACCAAGCCCTCGACTACCGCCTTTACAAAGTCTTTCTCGGCTTCTGTGTCGATCGTTTCAAGCAGTTCGGCAGGTGTGTTTTTGCGTAAATCGATGTAACATTGCAGGTTGGTTGTACCTGGCGGGAATACGACCGAAACCTCTTGTCCGACTACCTGCGTCCATTCGTTTCTCATCTCTTCAAGGTCAAACGTTAGAGACTGCGCTACGATGATGTTTTCAGGCTTGATGTCGCGATGTTGGATGCCCAGCCGGTGCAGTTCTGCGATCGCTCCAAACAGTTTGGCAATAATGTTTAGACGCAGGTCACGTACGGCCGCTACACGCGGAAGACTTTGCAGCTGTTCAGTGATTTTCAGACCGTCTTGTGCTCCGTTAGGCAGTTGAATCACCAATATAGCCGTATTGGTTGCTATGCGAATCGCAAAATCAATCAGACAGCTGGCAATAGCGCAACCCAGTGGGGCGTTTGTCAAAGCCGAAAGAATAGAAACCTCGTCCCACGTCTGTTGATCGCTTAGCGTCTGTTGTTTGATGGCTACATACGTGCCGACCTCCAGTCTGCGTTGCGTAAAGCCTTCCAACGACTCGGGCCGGATATAGGTGATCTTTGCTGCGTAGACAGAACCTACGCCTCCTTCTCCAAGCGCGTAAAGGATTTCGTAGGTAGCGCTAGCGGTGTCGATGAGCGTATACTCAGACCACTGCACGCGGTCACCGATCCACACCTCGGAAAGGAACTTCATTGTGTTTTGTTTATAGTTGAAGAGGCGCTGCGCTTGTTGATCTACGTTTTACTCAGAGTACCGGAATCTTGACCCGTTCGTAGGTGATGCCTGCTTCGCTGCCAGGAACGACCGGTGCATAGTCGTAGCTGGTCTCGGTAGGTTCAAGTGGGACATGCGGATAGCTCTGCATGCCGCCGCCAACGTGCACCATAGAGAAAAAGACTTGACCGTCTTGACGAACAGAGATCTCGCGGCTGTAGTCTTTGCTGAAACGGCTGTTGCCGTAAGCGCAGCAATAGACGGCGTCTACGGGTGCGCCTAGATGCTCCTCGACAAGGGCAAACATCTCGGCAACTGTTCCAAAGTGTCCCAACCGAATGGTGCGTTCCTGCGTGCCGTCGTGCCACCAAAGCTGAAAGCGCACGCGTCTTTCTTTGCGCTTTTGCTCGGCTTTGATGGCCGTTTCGATGCAGAAACGATAGGCTTCCCTGTTGCTTACGAAACGCGTCCTAGCGCTCTTGATACGGTTTTTGGCTTTGAGCATCCTTTCGAGTCGAGTGTTGCGTAACACAAAGAACGAAACGAATTTCTCTGGCTATCGTTTTAACCCCTGATGTCGTTCAGATGAGGTTTTCGACCATTCAGCTTACGCGTTTCGGGTTCAAAACCTCGTTTCAACGACATCTGGGGTTAAAACTCCACCCGATGAAAAAAGACTGAAGCGGTTTTTTTTCTTTCACAAACCAAACACAACGCAAAAATGCAAGAAGGCAACAAACGACAAAAGGCAATCGACGGAAGACTCGTTTTGATCAAGAACCAAGTCTTTAATCTGATGAAGGGCGAAAAAGACCCGAAAAAGCTTCTCGAGCTCGGCGCGATCAACAACACGGTCTTTGACCTTTTTCTGCTGCGGTCTTACTTTGGTTCAGAACCAGACAAAGAGATTTCCAAAGTCCCAGCACTTGGCAAACGAAAACGGTCTGTCGAACCGATAGATTCCGATTCAGACAACGACGAGGAGGAGGAGGAGGCTCCTACCGCCAAACCCGTAACACACAACAGTATCTTTTCGCAGGAAAACATGAAGGCCATTGAAGCTGTTTTCGCAGTTACGCCTTACCCAACACCCGACACGCTCTCTGAGCTCGCTAAACGCTTTGAAAGCGACGGTATCAGCCTGAAGCAAATCAAAAACAAGTTTGGCAACCTGCGCTCGCAACGCAAAATAAAGCGTTAATGATTTGTTTTATCGTATAGTATTTTGGTCGCTTGTTTGCATTGAGCAGCTAGCATTCGCATGCGTTGAGTTTCCTTTTTCTTTTTGCTGCTACGGCCTTGGAGCTGTTGTTCTTTCACGCCGAGCTCGCCATGATCTGCTGTTGTCAGAAGCAAAACCTTTAGCATCTCAAACGTTTCCTGCATGTCGTCTATAGTCTCTTGGCGTATCCGTTTTTCAGCCTGTCGCAAATCACGCATAGCCTGTTTCTGCTTTAGCTTGCGTAAACGTTTAGCGTCTGGTTGTTCGACAGGCTCTTCGTCGCGCGGTCGTTTTCCAGTCTCCAAAAGCGGTGTAAAAGCCATGTCTATCGCCTTGTTCCCAGACCGTCTCGGCCTTGGCTCTAAAAGCTGAGCAAAAGCGTTTGGCTCCATGCAAAGACAAGTGTTTGTCACGTGACAATTTTTTTTTCGTCAATCGCGTTGCGTCTTTTTTTTTTCTTGACCCATGGCTAAAAAAGAAACAGCGATAAGCCAACCGAACGTAAACCTTTGAGCAAAACGACGTCTAGCGTATGCAGACCAATCGCTCAAGATGCACCTGTGGGTGTTTTTGGATGAGCGTCCTATGGACGACGTTTGTCTTTATTGCGGTAGTCTTTATTACGTTTGTTGGCGCAATCATTTGGCTTCAAACACCGTCAGCGCATCGCATGGCGGCCGCTATGATTTTTGAAGCCGAATCGTTTGATGATCCAGATCGCGATACAATGCATTGGAATACGCTAACAGGTTTCTTTCCGTTTAGGTTTCAAGTCTACGATGTTCGATGGCTACGAGCACAAGGCCAATGCACCGACCAAATGAACGTTACCGTCATAGGCGGCGAGAAACGCTGCGTAACCGTCTTTGTACCCAAGATCAAAGCGCAACTCAATCCGTGGAAAATCATAACCGAACAACGTATGGTCATCAACGACATCCAAATCCCGCACATGGTCATCAACCGTGACGCACTGATACAGCCGACCGAAACGACCAAGACACAACGCCACAAAACAGACATAGATCCGGAACGCACCATCTGGTCCGATCCAGCCCGTAGCGACAGAGTAGAGCAGACGCTCGAGACGCCACCTTGGTTTACCCTACACGGAACGACCAAGTTTGACTTTTACGACATTGCTCACGTACGAATCAGTGACTCGGCAACCATCGCCCGTATGATGAACGACATGCATCGTGTGCATAGAGTCGTACCGCAAATGCCAGACGTTCTAGATACGATTATGGACGACTTTACCGTTCACGGGAAATCTACCATCATGGGCGCTGGCGGAAGCTGGGATGTCGTAGCGCACATACGCTCGCTCAAAGACCAAGACGGCTTTAGACGCCAGCATGCAGACGTCAAACTCTACGGTGACCACGTCTTGCAAACAGTCCAACTCGACGCATCGTTTAGGACTACAGATGTTGGAAACGGTCAGGGAGCTGCAGAGGGCACCTTGAAGGCTAAAGGCACATGGCGAGCGCTCAACATGCTTATGCAGCCCAACGAGGCTCTAGGCCATTCTCCGGACGGTGACAGTCCGTTATGGATGGAAAGCTCTGTCAAAACAAATCAGTTTCGCTCGGAAGCCCGTATCAAAGTTGGTCCACAACGCACCGTTCACGTCGATCATTTCAAGGCGCAACACCCCAAAGGAACGGTCGAAGTCTCTGGCGTCATGGGCAGTGCCGATCGCTACAGCCATTGGCCCGAGACTGTCAACGTCAAAATATACAACGTTTCACAAGGTCTGGTCGAATCGTCAGACACGCTCTACGCCGAATGCGTTCAGACACACTGCTTAATCGACACTGTAGCTCGAGGCGGTGACTATTCCGTCTTTGTCGACGTCAAGGCCATGAAAAGGGGTTTACGTCTTGCTATCCGAAACGCAGACCAATGGTCGGTAGCAACGCATACGCTGCCTAGCGTCTTGGCAGACACGGTCGTTACGTTCAAGCCAAGCGACTGCAAACCCGGAACGGAATCCAAGTTTTTTACTACAGGCAAAAACCTTTACGCATTGTATCAGCAAAACGACCAATGGTGCGTAAGCGTCGAAAACAGCTATGGTACAGGTTCCGTCTTGCTCAATTCGACCGCTCGTTCCATCGACCATCTGGAAGCCGATATGCAGATCACGCACCTGGAAATGCAAAACATAGCGGTACAATACTTGCGTATCCACGCTCAGGATCATACCGTCTTGCTAGACGCACAAAACATCGAATACGGCGCTGTCAACGTCGACTCTGTGCGTCTCCAAGGCAAAAGCCCCAAGCCTCTGCAAGAGCCTGATGGTTCGTGGAATCTGTTTGCCAAGGGCATCCGTTACGGTGAACGTGACCCTATCGTCGTTATGGCGACAGGAAACGCACGCTACGAGCAAGGAGATGTTTCGGTACATTCAGACTATGGCTATATGTCGACCGATGCTGCCCACGTCGAATGGAAGCAAGACGGCCTGGATGCCCTCTACGGTTGGGTTACCGGCAAATCATCGCTTCGCTTTAACGCACTCTTTGGTCCAACAGGACATTTCCGTCTGGAAAGCGATGCAACGCTAAAGACCTATTCGTTGAATGATTTCAATTATTATTCGATCGATGTAGCAGACGACGCGCATACCTTGTTTGCATTGCTGCCATCGTTTGTAACCGAGTATCTTCCAAACGGTACATCAACGCACGGCACAATGCGTGTCAAAGCATGGGGCCAAAACGGTGAACTGCCTCAGGCCATCTTGACGCTCGACAACGGTACGTTTGTCGTACCCAACCACGCTACAATCTACGGTACGTACGCTAAAATCACCGTTCCAGACGGTACGTACGACGTCTACGGTACATACCAAAGCCAAAACGCTCAAGCGCAGTTTGACTCTTCAGGTTGGTTTGCTTGGCGTAGAGGAGCCGCTAGATTTACATCCGACAGTTACTACGTTTCAGACATGGGAACCGAAACCGAGTTTACTGGCGAACTGACTTGGAAACCCGGAACATTGCCCGTACCGCACATTTAAACACTCCTTGAAGCCTGTTTTGTAACAACCGCACCGTTTGGAAGCCAAAAAGTGACACCCCTAACCGCCTTTAGAAAATAAGGCTAAATCCTCGGTGCGTTTTTCAACTATCGACATTATAAGCTTATAACGTCTTCCTAAACCGTACCAAAAAAGGCCGAAAAAAACCTATGTTTTTAGGCTTATATTTTCGATTTTGATCGACGTTTTACGCTTATATTTTCGATGAGTTTTTTTAAAAAAATTTTGTACACGTTTTAGGCTTATACTCTTTTGTTTGTACGGTTTAGCCAAAAACGCCAAAAACCATTTGTTCGAACGGTTTAGCCATTTTCCGATTTTGGCACCTTTTTAGGCTTATATTTTCGATAAAAAAATCGCCTCTAGAAAATAAGCCTAAAACGTGTCCATTTAGGGTATTTTCCGAACCGGTTTAGCGTCGTAGTGTTTGAGGTTCGCGTTTCGTCGAAAAATAGAAAATATAA
>Ga0102943_1001369_pt1 | contig 15330 bp, 13 predicted proteins | sample SalPonC_black_MG_FD_78174 | JGI IMG/M metagenome (GOLD analysis project Ga0102943, IMG submission 78174) | Salt pond soil microbial communities from South San Francisco under conditions of wetland restoration - Salt Pond MetaG... | ecosystem: Environmental > Aquatic > Marine > Intertidal zone >...
GCTCTGTTTCTTTCTCAGCTTCTACTTCTTCAGAGTTTTCTTCTTCCTCTTCATCTTTTTCTTCTTCTCCAGCAATTACTTCTTCTTCATCATCTGCTTCTACTGCTGCTACTTCTTCGTCTTCCTCTTCCTTATCTTCAGTAACCTCTTCAGGCTCCTCAGTAACTTCTTCTTTTTCTTCCTCTTTCTTTTTGTCTGATGGTTGATCATCTACAGGTTCAAGCTCTGCTTCCGGCCCCGAATCTTCCTCCGGTTCCAAAGGCAGATCATCCATCGGTTCGAGATGGCTTTCAATCGTCACGCTTTCATTTCGGCTCGACATGATTTGATTTCGGCGGCTTTCATATTCCTCACGCGCCCTCTCATGTTCAATACTTTTCTCTTTGTCATCACCATACACCCCCTCAAGCACCTCGTACATCTCCGCGGTGATGCTGGAGTTCGGACGATTGGTTACATCGAACCCATTCTCACTCAATGTATCTACAATTGATTGAGTGGCAACATTGAATTCAGATGCTACCTTAAATAGCTTTTTAGGTTTTTGCTTCGTCATAAATGGGTGTTACGTGTTTATCTATCTATAAAAAGTGAAAAATCTTTTAGAATCTAAAGGTACGATCAATCTTCTTCGTCCTCAAATTCATATGCTATGATATCGATGATTCTCTCAGCTTCCTCTTCTGTGATTCTTCCGTCGGTTCTTCGAACCAGCTCATCTTCATCCAACTCAAGAACGGCACGAGCGCTGTCGCAGCCAATCTCCCTTAGGATATCAATTGTTTCGGCACCGAAATCAATTTCAAATTCAGCGATGTCAATATCGTCTTCCTCTTCAACTTCGCGGAATACATCAATTTCTGCATCTACAAGTTTAGATGCCAAACGTATGTTCACTCCCCCTTTCCCAATTGCTTTGGAAACCTCATCTGCGGGAACTAAAACACTGGCCCGGGAACCATCTTCATTTAGTTCAACTTTTAAAACTTTAGCCGGCTGGAGTGCACGTTTAATGAATTCGATCTTATCATCACTGTAATTAATGACATCAATATTTTCATTCTGAAGCTCTCGAACTACAGCGTGAATTCGGATTCCCTTCATTCCAACGCAAGCGCCAACAGGATCCACACGCTCATCATGAGAGATCACGGCAACCTTTGAGCGATCACCCGGCTCACGCGCAATCCTTTTCAATTCAATGATTCCGTCAAATACTTCCGGAATCTCGTTTTCGAATAATCTTTCAAGGAAAAGTGGCGATGTTCTTGATATAATAACGGTTGGATTTCCGCTGTAGCGTTTTACTTCTACAACTACGGCCCGTATGGTATCCCCTTTCCGGAATCGATCCTTATAAATCTGCTCATTTTTGGGAAGCAGCAATTCTACACCGTTATGATTCACCAGTATATCTTTATTATTTCGAACCTGGTAAACATCACCGAGAACTATCTCACCAATTCGGTCGGAATAATCTTCAAATATATTATCTTTTTCAATCTCACGAATTCTCTGAGCCAACTGCTGCCGAGCCATCGTTACAGCTCTGCGTCCAAAATCCTGGATTGAAATTTCCTGTGCGTACTCATCATAAAGTTCAAGATCAGGATCATGCTTTTGAGCCTCCTCCAGTGTAATCTCCGTAACTTCATCTGTGAGCTCATCTGCGGGTACAACCTCGCGAATGTGCAAAATCTGAATCTCTCCTCTGTCTGCATTAAGAATCACTTCAAAAGCATCATCTGACTCATATTTCTTTCGGATCATAGTCCTGAAAACATCTTCAAGAATAGACAGCAACAGATCTTTATCAATTCCTTTGTCCTTTGCAATTTCAGCAAAAGACTGAATAATGAGCTTCGAAATATCGTCTTGCATCAGATAATTACTTTAAAAGTTAACAGCTAAATTTTGGGTACAATCTTTGTTTCCACAATACTATCGAATGAGATATCCTTCACGCCATTCTCATCCGTTTTTAATGAGATCTTATCCTCATCTACCTGCTCAATAACGCCTTCCAGCTTGTAATATTGATCATCTTCCCTGAACTTAACCTTTGCCGTACGCCCTTTGTTTTTTGCATATTGGCGTTTATCAGACAATGGCCTGGACAATCCGGGAGACGACACATTAAGCCTGTACTGATTGGGAAAAATATCTTCCCTGTCCAGTACATCTCCAATTTTTTTGCTTAATGCCGAATATGTATCTAACGATACATTGTTGCTTTCAGAATCAACCAGCACCCAAACTTCAGGTACTTTATGATGCTTAATCTCCACATCAATAAGAAATGTATCCCCTTGATCTACAATGGGATACGCTATTTCTTTAATTTTTTTTACTGACTCGTTTTGCATCCGTATCACTATATATAAGTACAAAAAAAAGTGAGAACCTTTCGGTACTCACTTCGCAGACTTGAAAAATAACCTAAAATGTAGAAAATTACAACTTAACTGGTACGCTAATAGTTGGTAGAAAGATTACGATTCTACTCTGCTTATTACACCGTAAAATACTTTAACATTTATTTATTTGATGAAAAGATATTCCGTTTTTCTCTATATAAACCTAATGGTTTTTACTTTTTTATTTATCTCATCTTGTGGTGGCAGCAACCACCAATCTGAAAATCAGGTTGATGAAAATGGACGAGAATTAGAATTCATAGCAGAAGTTTCTTTCGTAAAAAATGAAGCCGATACTATTTCATCGATAGAAGTTGCTGTTGCCGATGACAATCAATCCCGAAGCGAAGGTTTAATGAACGTTACAGAATTACCTTCAGATTCCGGAATGCTCTTCATTTTCACAAATAATCAACCAAGAAGTTTCTGGATGGCAAATACGCCCCTCCCTCTCGATATTATGTTTGTGAACTCCGACCTGGAGATCGTTCGAATTCACAGAAATACTCAACCATATTCACAAGAAAGTATTCAATCTGAAGTCCCGGCCCGTTTCGTGGTTGAAGTAAATGCGGGATATACACTTGAACACGACATTCGAGAAGGAATGAAAATTACTATTGAAGGGATAGATTTTTAAAATACTCCAGAGTCTTTCTCCCCTCCATGCTCTTGAATAATTTTGTGATACAGTTGGATAGATTTTTTCCTCAACTCTTCGAGCGTACCATTATTCTCAATCGTATAATCTGCAAGATGGGTGAGATTATTAAAGTCGGGTTGATTCACATCCCTTTCCATCACTTTTTTCTTAGATACAGAATCTCTTTTGGAAACACGTTCCAGGCGATCCTCTCTATCACTTCTGACTATTACAACCAGGTCCAAATTTTCCGGCCTGCCATTATTTAGGAGTAGTGCAGCTTCCTCTACAACCATCTCTTCACCGGCTTGTTTGGCTTCATTACTAATCTCGACAAACTTTCGGGCTACCGCTGGATGTACAAGCTGGTTTAACTCTTCAACTCTACCCTCTTCAAAAGCTTGGTGTATTAAATGGGGACGATTTAAACGGCCATCTGCATGGTATGTGTCCTTGCCAAAGGCCTCGATTAAAGATTCCCTGAGCCTGTCGTCTTTAACCATCAACTGTTTGGCTAGATCGTCGGCATAGACCACTTTGGCACCCAGTTTTTCCCATTCTTTACAAACTGTGGTTTTTCCCGAGCCTATGCCTCCCGTAACGCCTACGGTAATCATGTTGAAACGGTTGCCGTATTCATCAGAAGGTATGCTTTCATGAATTCATCCAGATCTCCATCCATCACGCCCTGAACATCTCCGGTTTCGTGATTCGTCCTGTGGTCTTTCACCATGTTATATGGATGGAAAACATACGACCGGATCTGCGAGCCCCATTCGTTGCTACTCTTAGAATCCTCAAGCTTCTGCTTTTCTCTTTCTTTGATGTTTTTCTCCAACTCGTACACTTTGGATTTTAACATCGTCATCGCTTTTTCCCGATTTTGCATTTGGGAACGCTCCTGCTGGCATTCAGCCACAACTCGTTCCTCACTACCATCAGATAAATTACCGGTCCAGATCAGGCGAACGCCTGTTTCAACCTTGTTTACATTCTGTCCACCAGCCCCACTGGCATGAAATCGCTGAAGTTCGATATCAGAATCATTCAGATTTATTTCGATTGTATCATCCACGATGGGTGAGACAAATACCGAACAAAATGAAGTATGCCGACGAGAGTTACTGTCGAATGGTGAGATTCTAACCAGTCGATGAACGCCGCTCTCGGATTTCAAAAATCCGTAAGCATTAGAGCCCTTCACCTCAATCGTGGCACTTTTCAATCCGGCTACATCACCATCCTGATATTCAATCACTGAAACATCGAAACCTTTTTTCTCTGCCCAACGAGTGTACATCCTATAGAGCATAACTCCCCAATCCTGGCTTTCAGTTCCACCGGCACCTGGATTAAAAGTAATAATAGCGTCCCGGTGATCGTCCTGATCGCTGAGCATATTCTGCAACTCTAAATCCTTCAGCTTCTCCCGGAAGCGGGAAACTTCTTCCTCAATTTCATCCGTAACATCTTCACCTTCATCCAGGAATTGCTTGTAGACCTGGATACTATCACGTAACTCATCGAGTTCATCCCATTTTCCAACGATCTGTTTTTCAAAATCCAGATCACGCATCACCTGCTGGGCTTTTTCAGGATCATCCCAAAAGTTGGGATCCTGAGTTTGCTCTTGTAATTCTATGATTCGAACGTTGCGCTTCTCATAGTCAAAGATACCCCCTGAGCGCATCAAGGCGCTCAAAGAGTTCTTTGACTTTGTCAAATTGTATCTGACTCATCAATCTTTATCTGTTAAATAGTTTCGCAATGGCAAAACCTAAGAGTAATCCTCCGGCTAATGCAACTCCAACACCCGTTTCAGGATTTTTTTCTACATAGTCGCGGGCGTTAGAGTACTCTTTTTGGAGCTCTCCCTGAAGCCGGTCACCTTCAGATTTCAATTTTTTTCGAATTTCTGCGTAAGTATCCTTCAATTCTTTTCTTTCTTTCTCAAGAGTTTCTTTCAACTCCTCTTCTTTTGCTTTTAAATCAGCCATGTTTTCCTCCTTATTATTTAATTAATGCATTCAAGCAATTGATTTTGAATTAATAGCCTGGTCTCTGTATTGTAACTCGTATAATTTTCGATAAATTCCACCTTCCTTTTGGATCAATTCACGGTGATTTCCGCATTCCCTGATCTGACCTTTGTGCATCACCAGAATTTTGTCTGCACCCTGAATGGTCGACAATCGGTGCGCAATCACTATGGACGTTCGGCCCTGCATCATTTTTTTGCAGGCGAGGGAAACAAGTTCTTCCGTCTCAGAATCAACACTCGAAGTTGCCTCATCTAAAATTAAAATTTTTGGATCATAAACCATAGCCCTTACAAAACAAATTAACTGTCTCTGTCCCATTGATAACGATGCTCCACGTTCCTGAAGTACAAAATCGTAAGTTCCGGGTAATTTTTTTATAAATTGATGCGCTTCTACCTCTTTTGCAGCTTCAATAACCTGTTCTCGCGTGATATCTTCGTGGCCGAGTGTAATATTCTCAAGAACAGTACCTGAAAAGAGAGCGTTATCCTGTAGCACCAGTGCAAATTGAGATCGTAAATTCTTTAGAGATACATCTTTAATATTTGTTCCATCGAGCAATATTTTACCTTCCTGGATATCATAAAATCGCAAAAGAAGATTTATTAGCGTAGTCTTTCCGGCACCGGTAGCTCCAACAACTGCAAGCAGTTCACCCGGTTTTACATCGAAGGATACATCATTAATAATCAATTCTTCATCGGCATTATACCGGAAGGATACATTTTGGAATTCGATCTTCCCTTTTGGATTCTTCAGAGATATACCTTCAGAACTTTCAAGTACTTTCTTGGGTGTATCCAGCACATTGAATATTCGTTCGGATGAAGCCAATGCCGACTGAAGTGTATTGTATTTTTCGGAAAGCCCCCGAATTGGATTGAAAAACTGACGAACATACTGGATAAAGGCAAGTAGTACCCCAAATGTTACATCTCCCATAAGTGCCCGGCCCCCGCCATACCAAACAACCAATGCCATGGCGAGACTCGCGAATACCTCAACCAGAGGCCAGAAAATAGAAAAATAGAAAATGGTTTTTATGTGAGCTTTACGATGATCAGCATTGATATCAACAAACTTCTCCTTTTCTTTCTTCTCGCGATTAAAGAGCTGAACTACCGACATTCCATTAATATGCTCTTGTACAAAAGAGTTCAGCCGGGCAATCTGGTCACGAACTTCGAGATAGGCGATGCGAACTTTTCCCTTGAACCAGAAAGTTGCGTAAAAAAGCATGGGCAGGACAAGTACCGAGACAACGGTCAACTCCCAACTCATACTGAGCATAAAGTAGAGAATGAAAAAGATCCTGAAGAGATCTCCGATCATGTTTACAATCCCATCAGACAAAAGTTCACTCAGGGCTTCAATATCACTTGTGGTTCTTGTGATTAATCGGCCGATAGGGTTTTTGTCGAAAAATTGAACGTGCAGAGATTGGATTTTCTCAAAAACAGCATTCCGAATTCTGAAGAGAACTCCCTGTCCAAACCATCGCGTTACATAAGTATTGATGATGAGTACCACAAACTCACCAACCAAGGCGAGTACCAGAAGTGTGATTATCCAGAGGAGCCCATCTACATCACCTATTGCAATATGATCGTCAACGGCTATCTGGGTCAGTTTTGGCCGTATTGTTCCCAGGTAAGACGCTGAAAGTGTGAGAAATATGGCAAACAGTGCCCACCAGCGATAAGGTTTGAAAAAAAAGTAAAGCCGCCGAATCAATTCAGAATCGACGGCTTCAGTTTCACGTTTAGATTTCAAAACACAGTTCTAATTAGAAACGGTCAAAATTGTCGAAAGGTGTTCGCGGCGTAATATGTTTCGGTGGCCGAGATGAACCCTGATTGTCGTTATTGTCGTTTTTTCGGCTTCGTTCAGGCCGTCTTCGTTTACGTTCGCTTGAGGAACTACTGCTGCGACTTCGTTTTTTTCTATCGGAAGATGAACTCTTACGCTTTCTAAAACGCTTTTTGCTACTATCAGATTTACGGCTTCTTTTCTTGCTTTTTCCTCCACCACCATCTGACTTGTCGTTTGCCTCTTTGATATAGACTTTCTGCTGTACGATGCCTTTCTCTTGCGAAGGATTGGTAAATATGGGGCGCAATTCGGTGGCCAACCATGCCGGAAAGAATTTATCCCTCGCTTCTCGTAACAATACAAATGGGTTTGTATACCGGGCTGAAAAGTGACCAATTACCAATAATTTGGTTTGTGCCTCATTGGCAACCCGTGCGGCATCTGCTGACGTTGAATGCCCGGTTTCTGCAGCTTTGTCAGCAAGTGTTTCGCTGAATGTTGCTTCGTGATACAAGATATTTGTATTCATGGCAAGCTTCACAGCGTTGGGGCAATATTTTGTATCAGTAACGTAAGCAAAGCTGTCTCCGGGTCGCGGATGCCCGACAATATCGTACGATTTGACAATAGTGCCGTCTTCCAGCTCTACATCTTCACCGGCTTTCAATGCCTTATACTGAGCGTCTTCGGTGATGCCCATAGCTTCGGCCTTCTCGGCATCAACTTTCCCGGGTTTGTCTTTTTCCTGGAAACGATACCCAATACAGAATGTAGAATGATTCAGAGGCCGCGCTTCTACGTAATAATCATCTTCATCTACGACCCGCTCCTCTTCAAAGCCTTCTTCTACTTCAACAAAACTGATTTCGAAATTGAGATCTACATTTGCAAAGTTCAAGTTCCACTCAACATACTCTTTGACCCCTTTAGGACCAATGATTTTCAGAGATTTATCTCGTCGTTGTAGTTGCAGAGTGGAAAGAAGTCCTATAATTCCTGAGAAGTGATCTACATCGAAGTGGGTGATGAAGATGTTTTCGATCTTGGACCGTTTGAGCCCGGCCTGTAACATCCTCATTTGAGCGTTTTCACCACAATCGAAAAGGTGTACATCTCCTTCTCTCCAAAGTGCAACGGATGGTAAGTGTCTGGTTGCAGTTGGCGTTGCAGAAGCAACACCTAAGGGTACAATAATCATTGTTTATCTCCCGTATGTTTTTTTGGGCTTTTGCCGTTCAAACAAAAGGTCCCCGTTTTTGTGTTTTATATTTGAGCCAATTCTTGTTCAAGTAGTTGTTTACGGTACATGTCTGAGTAACGTCCTTCTACTTCTATTAATTCATCATGAGTACCGGATTCTATAATTGAACCATTTTGAATATAAAAAATTGTATCGGCGTTTTTAACTGTAGAAATTCTGTGCGATATCATAACCGTAGTAACGTGTGCAAGTTCCACCCTGAGATGCTCTAATATGGCATCTTCTGTTTTTGTATCAACGGCACTGAGCGAATCATCAAAAATTACGATACCGGGTTTTTTTATAATTGCCCGGGCAATTGCTGTCCTTTGTTTTTGTCCGCCTGAAAGAGTAATTCCCCTTTCTCCCACAAGTGTCTCAAATTTTTTCTCAAAATCCAAAATATTCTGCAACACCTGTGCACTGTCAGCCGCTTCTTCAATCTGTTTCATTGATGCATCTTCAGCACCAAATGCAATATTTTCTTTAACCGTTGTTGAAAATAAGAAAGTTTCCTGCGGAACATAACCAATCACTTTTCTGAGATTCCGCAATCTCCATTCTTTAATATTGATGCTATCAATTCGAATTTCACCCTTTGTTGGATCAAATAACCTCGGAATTAAATTGACGAGTGTTGTCTTGCCAGCTCCGGTTCTGCCTACGATAGCAACGTTACTACCGGCGGTAATTTTCATATTCAGATCTTTTATAGCGTACTCATCTGAACCCGGATATTTAAAACTAACGTTCCGGAACTCAATTTCTCCTTTTATCTGAGAAAGTGGTTTTGTAAACGATCCTTCTTTATCCCGAATTTCAATCGGTTCTGAGAGTAGATTGTTGATACGTTCCCAGGATGCCAGTGATTTTTGCAATGTATTCACCGTGTACCCCAAAGCAGCTACCGGCCAGGTTAAATAAGCTACATAAATAACAAATTCAGCGATATTACCTATTGTTATGGCATCGTCAATCACCATCATGCCACCTTTCCAAACTACAATTACAACCGAAAGCCCAATCAAAAGATTAAGAGTTGGATGAAAAAGTGATTCAACTAAGTCAAGGCGAAGCTTTTTTACTCGGTAATCATCACTCTCTTTTTCAAACTTTTTCTGTTCATATGCCTGTCGATTGTACGCTTTAATCAGCCGGATACTGCTGAAAGCTTCATTTGCCTTACCCGCAATCCTGGAGTACTGTTCCTGGATGATTACCTGGTACTTATTAATGTAACCGCTCACCCAATAGGCAAAGGCAGATAAAAAAGGTAGTGGAAGCAGCGCCCAAAAAGTGAGTGTGGGATTTACAATAATCATCATACCAATGATAAAACCGGCACGAGTAAAAGTATTGATAGTATACATCAATACGGGGCCAAAATATTCACGAACACGTGCTACATCTTCGGTAGACCGTGTATAAATTTCCCCTGAAGAGTTCGCTGCAAAATATCGCTGAGGCAGCTCCAGGAGTTTGTCCATCACACGATTGCGAATATCAAACTCAATTTTTCGTGAACTTACAATCAAAGTTTGGCGTGTTGCGAAAAGAAGAATCCCATACAAAAGCACGGTTCCAACCAGCAGTAATGAATTAAAGGCAAGAATTTCTCCAGCTTCGCTCGAAAAGAGAATATTCATCATTGAATCAAACTCGCCAGCACGTTCAGCTCCAAGTTGTTCAACACGATCCATCGTTCGACGGATCAGCACCGGAATCCAGATAAGAAAAAAATTGGATAAGGTTAGAAAAAGTGCTCCAAGAAGGAGAATCCACTTATATTTTTTTAAATAACGGTTAAGTTTTTTGAAAGAATCCAAATCAGGGGTTGTTTACAAGTCCTTTCTATTTTTTGATATTTAGAAAACGAACCTGCCTGTAATTTCATTCAGAATTTTTTGACCCAGGCATTCGCCAACAAATAACCTGAACGGTAGCCATCATCAACTGTATTACCACCCAGGTAATCACCAATAAGAGCAAGAGGTGCATCTTCATCTTCCAGCTCCAAATAGGGGCTGTTGATTACTTTTTGAGCACGGCTGTATCGCCAGAAATGTAACTGCTGCCACTTAGGGGAGGAAGCCCATCCTCCGGAAATTTTTGCAAATTCTCCCAACACTTTTTTAGTGACAATTTCCTCATCACTGGTTCGATGTTCTCTTGCAAAATCAGCGGTTGAATGAAGCACGAATGATGTTTCCTGGGTATCTCGTTTTAATTTTTCATTAGAAATAAATTCAAGCGGACTATTTCTGCAAATCAGTCCTTCCCACTCCGGTACTTCTTCATCTCCGTATCCCGCCATCAAGGAAAATGAAGGCTGGTAAGAAACCTCGTCGATCTGACGAACAATCTTCAGTGTATTGGTTTCATCAATCGTTGATGAGATAATTCCATATGCCTGTGGTGCGGGTAGTGCAATAATCACGGCATCTGCTTCAAAGGTATCACTGGATGTGAGATTCATCATCCATGATCGTTTTTTGGATCGATTCGTTCCGAAGTAGGTTAGCCCCCCCACTTTCGTATTTGTATGGATATCGACCCAACGGCTCAGATATTTTCCAATTTGATTCATTCCACCTGTAGAAGTATAAAGTGCCTCATTGGATTGATTTGGAGCTGAATCGAGAATTTTTTCCCCATCGTAGGCTGCGAAATTATCTCCCCATGTTTGAATCAATCCCTTATCTAATAGCTCAGCTGTAAATTCCCGAAATTCATTGGATTTTACGCCAAAGTATGAGAGTCCATGATCCACTTTTGATGTCAGATTTTTGCCAGCATATCGAGTTGCCATTCTGCCGCCATATCCCCTGCTCTTTTCAAAAATTGTTACTTCGTGCCCCGCTTTTGCTAAAATTCGGCCGGCCGTCAAACCGGAAAGTCCCGCTCCGATAATTCCAATAACCATACTTTATGCTAAATTCTTTTTGGATGAAATTAGTTTTAATACTGTGGTGCGGAAGTTAATGAATGATTCACTCTACTTCTTATCTTTTTTGATTCATATATCTTTTCTAAAATCTTTTTGGCCGTTTAAAGTCTAGACCTCGTATAATTTTACTTGAGGTTCGACAGCCTCTTTTGATAGAAGTGCCGGCCAATAAGCAACAACTTCACTAGCTTTTGGCCGTCCGCCCGCAAAGCCAGTTACACCGCTTGGACCCGTTAATATTAACGGGGCGATCTCTTTTCCAAAGCGATCCAAATCTTCTTTAGAATCACCATGAACAGATATTCGTAACTGAACCTCATTCAAATCAGATTGATCTTTTTTAAACTCAGACACATCCTCACTGCATGCATTCACACCTATAAATTCAATATTTGTAGCTCTGAATTTTAAATCGAGATTTTCAGCACGTTTAAGAAGAATCTCGCCAGCTTTTTGAGCTTTCTTGAGAGCATCCGGCCAACTGTATACCAACGTAGATGAAAGTTTATACCCATCCGTATAACTTGCCGAAATTTTATATGTTGGTGTTTCAGGGCGTCCTTTAATCCCCCAAACTATTACTCGATCTTTACCATCTTGTTTAATCTGTATGCTGGTGAAATCTGCTATACAATCTGGTGTGATATACTCTTTTGGATCACCAATTTCATATAATAGCTGTTCTTTTACTGTCATTTCAGAGATAAGTCCACCGGTTCCTGCGTGCTTGGTTACAAAAAACGATCCATCCGGCATTGCCTCAATGATCGGAAATCCGATACTTACCAGATCATCTACTGTTTCCCAATCTGTAAAATTTCCACCACTTACTTGTGCTCCACATTCAATGATATGCCCGGCAACCGTTCCTGCTGCCATCAGGTTATTATTTTTTAGATCCCAGCCGAATTCATACGCCATTGGAGCCAGTGTTAAACCGGTATCCGTAACACGTCCCGTAACCACAATATCCGCCCCCTCTTTCAGAGCTTCTATAATCGGGCGACACCCGAAATAAACATTGGCACTAAGAAGGTCGTCCTTGATAGTTTTGATTGACTTACCTGTCTCCATATTCTTTAGCTGATGACCAGCTTCAATCAAATTATCCAGTTTAGGAAGAATGTCGTCTCCATCCACAACTGCAATCTTTAAGCCTCTGAGCCCGGCCTTTTCAGCAACTTCAAGAATAGCATCTTTGCACGCATTTGGATTTACGCCGCCTGCGTTCGAGATAACCTTGACCCCTTCATGTTTTATCTCCTGAAGTGTCGCTTCAATCACATCTACAAAATCTCGGGCATATCCATATTTCTCGTTTCTCATCCGCTGCTTTTGCATGATAGACATCGTTACTTCCGCAAGGTAATCCATCACCAGGTAATCAATCTCTCCCCTTTTTACCTGGTGGATTGGTGCATTAGGTAAATCGCCCCAAAAGCCCTGTCCTGATGCAATTTTGATCTTTTCTTTCATACTCAATTTGTTTGTTGTGTGTGGATCGTTGTTTGTGGTTTATCCACATTTTTTTCAATTCAACTGACAACTAACAACAACCCATAAACAGTAACTGAATTATAAGGTGAATTTTACCTGATTTATAATCATTTTCAGCCAGCTGATTAATTTAAAATAATGATTATCTACAATGCTATTTCCAGTTGCTGCGCTGATTACAAACGATGCTGTTATATTTGGAATCTTGATGGCTATTCTTGCCATTATTTTTATCACTTCTCACAGCGACCATCCATTCTGGCAAAAATTTTACACATTTGTTCCGGCTCTGCTTCTCTGCTATTTCATTCCGTCTTTATTAACCACCTTTGGTATAGTAAATGAAGCGGAATCGAATCTTTACTTTGTTGCTTCCCGGTATCTGTTGCCGGCATGTTTGGTTCTCCTGACTTTGAGTATCGATTTCAAAGGAATTTTAAATTTGGGGCCGAAAGCAATCATTATGTTTGTAACGGGTACTGTAGGAATTTTAATTGGTGGTCCGCTGGCCATTATTATTGTTGGTTTTTTTAATCCCGAGGTAGTTGGCGGTGCCGGACCCGAAGCCGTTTGGCGGGGCCTTTCAACTGTTGCAGGAAGCTGGATTGGCGGTGGAGCGAACCAGGCGGCCATGTACGAAATTTTCGATCCCAGTGATGAACTCTTCGGTGCCATGGTTACCGTCGATATCATCGTTGCGAATATATGGATGGCTTTTTTACTCTACGGCGCCGGAATGTCTGACCGGGTAGACAGTTGGTTCAAAGCAGATTCTACTGCCATCACCAAGTTAAAAAACAGTATTGAAGAGTACAGGGCAAGTATTGCGAGAGTACCTACCTTTTTAGACCTTGTAAAATTGGGAGCAATTGCCTTTGTTATTACTGCTTTGGGACATCTTGCCGGTGATATCATAGCTCCCTGGATAAGGGAAAACGCCCCGCTTCTCAGGCAGTTTAGTCTCGATTCAGCTTTTTTCTGGATCATTGTCGTTGCCACCACGGGTGGGCTGATTGCCTCTTTTACAAAAGTTCGGGAATTGGAAGGAGCCGGAGCCTCAAAAATTGGCACTGTTTTTATCTACATTCTGGTGATGACCATCGGCATGAAGATGGATATCTCATCCATGCTGGATGCTCCCGGATTTTTCGTGATTGGTGCTGTTTGGATTCTTATTCATATAATCCTTCTTCTCTCTGTTGGTAAACTTATCAAAGCCCCCTTCTTCTTCACTGCCGTTGGCAGTCAGGCAAATATTGGCGGAGCCGCTTCGGCACCTATTGTGGCTTCTGCTTTTCATCCTGCGCTTGCTCCTGTTGGAGTTCTGCTTGCTGTCTTAGGATATGCTTTGGGTACATATGCTGCGTACTTTTGTGCATTACTGATGCAGTCGGTGAGTTAATTAAGAATAAGAAAAGACATGGTATTTTTCGTGCTGGTTCAGTACTCCTTTTAATTTCAATACTCTGATCCAAGAAAAAATATTATTCTGACAAGAAGAATACCATGTCTCATATACATCGATTTAGATATTCAATGAATCAGGATCTTGACGTGTATCCCAAAATCGCAGAATTATAATTTGCTCACTGTCAGTTCTGTAAAAAAGTTTAAAATGACGATCGATAAGATGAAATCGAATACGTTTTTCATCGGTAGATAAGCCTGCTTCCGGATAGTATTTTGTCAGTTCAATTTTCTTCTAAATCTGCTGATTTAACTTCCGAGAATAATCTCTTGATTCGTTGTGCTCATTCCAAAATTCGAAAATTTTCTCTCTATCTGATTGTGCAGTTTTTGTCCAAATTACTTTTAAAGCCATTTTTTAATTTTTTCATTGGCTTCTTTTTCACTCAATAGTTCATTTCTTTCAACATCTCCCTCAGCAACTTGGATGGCATCCCTTTCCATTTCTGTTAATTGGTATGGTTCTCCTTTTTTATGCACAATTTCAGCATCAATCAATTGCAATAAATGCTGAATCAGATCGGAATCATCAATCTGATGAATTTTATTTAGTAGTTCTTCTTTTCTTTCTTCAGTAGTCATAACTGATTTCTTAGATTAATCACTTCTTGGAATAATAACAAAACAGGGTCATTCCTCAAATATTGAACGGTAAAGAATAAAGACATGGTATTTTTAGTACTAGCTCAAAGTATATTGCTATTACTATATACGAAAACAGCAACAAATTCCTGACTGGCAAGAAAAAAAACCATGCCTTTCTTATGCTAAACCTGAATCACACCGGTCTTAAATTCCGGGATATCAGGATTGTGATTGGCGTATTCTATCGCATTTGAAATCTTTTTACGAGTCTCTTGAGGTGTGATGATATCATCGACCCAAAGCCGGGCTGCGGCATATTTAACGTCCGTCTGTTTATCATAGCGATCTTTAATTTCTTTAAGAATTTCGGCTTTTTCATCATCCGTAATCTCCTCTCCCCTCTTTTCAAGAGATGAGATCTTTATTTGGGTCAACACTTTGGCCGCTTGTGTCCCACCCATCACGGCGATCTGAGCTGTGGGCCATGCATAGATAAATCGTGGATCATAAGCTTTGCCGCACATCGCGTAATTTCCGGCACCATAACTGTTGCCGATAATTACTGTAATTTTAGGCACAGTTGTATTTGCAACAGCATTGACCATTTTTGCACCATCCTTAATGATGCCTCCATGCTCACTTCGTTTGCCAATCATAAAACCTGTTACATCCTGTAAAAA
>Ga0102943_1001370_pt1 | contig 15329 bp, 16 predicted proteins | sample SalPonC_black_MG_FD_78174 | JGI IMG/M metagenome (GOLD analysis project Ga0102943, IMG submission 78174) | Salt pond soil microbial communities from South San Francisco under conditions of wetland restoration - Salt Pond MetaG... | ecosystem: Environmental > Aquatic > Marine > Intertidal zone >...
CCGAGATCCCATGTTTTGATCCCTTCCAGCGTGTCGGCATCCAGCACCTTGCGATTGATGTACAGCTGTATCTGTGCCGACCCGTCCTGTATCAGCAGAAAAGCGCCGCGGTTGCGCACCAGACGACCGGCCACCGCATACGCCTCATTGCGCTGCTCCAGCTCCTCTTTGGTCGAGTCGCCAAAGCGTGCCTGCAGCTCCGCCGCCATGGCGCTGCGGCGAAAATCGTTCGGGAAGGCGTTGCCGCGCTCACGCAGCCCGGCGAGCTTGGCGCGCCGCTCGGCTATCAGCCGATTCTCGTCCTGTGGGTCGTCAGCCGCCTGCTGCTGTGGATCGCCGCTTGCTTCGGTCATAGCCTGTGTCCGCTTACAGGCCGCTCTTCAGCGACGCTTCAATGAAATCATCGATGTCGCCGTCGAGAACGGCCTGTGTGTTAGTGGTTTCCACGCCAGTGCGCAGATCCTTGATGCGTGAGGCGTCGAGTACATAGGAGCGTATCTGGCTGCCCCAGCCAATATCCGCCTTACTATCCTCCATCGCCTGTTTCTCTTCGCTGCGCTTGAGCACTTCCAGTTCGTACAGCTTGGCCCGGAGCAGCTTCATGGCGTTGTCGCGGTTCTGGTGCTGCGAGCGCTCGGTCTGGCACTGCACGACAGTGCCCGTGGGCTCGTGCGTCAGGCGCACCGCCGAATCCGTCTTGTTGATGTGCTGCCCACCAGCGCCCGACGCGCGATAGGTGTCGACGCGCAGATCGGCGGGATTGATGTCGATCTCTATATTGTCGTCGATCTCGGGAGAAACGAATACCGAGGCAAAGGACGTATGCCGCCGGTTCCCCGAATCAAACGGCGACTTGCGCACCAGCCGATGCACGCCGGTCTCCGTGCGCAACCAGCCAAAGGCATATTCGCCCTCAAACTTGATGGTGGCACTCTTGATTCCGGCCACCTCGCCAGCAGACACTTCAATGAGTTCGGTACTGAATCCCTTGGCCTCACCCCAACGCAGGTACATGCGCAGCAGCATTTCACCCCAGTCCTGCGCCTCGGTGCCGCCCGAGCCCGCCTGTATATCGAGGTAGGCGTTGTTGGGATCCATTTCGCCGCTGAACATGCGGCGGAACTCAAGCTTTGCCAGCAGCGCGTCCAGATGGTCGATTTCCGCTTCCACCTCCGACAGCGTGTCGCTGTCGTCCTCGGTCGCCGCGAGTTCGAGCAGGTCGCCCGTGTCTCGGGTACCGCTGGTCAGGGTTTCCAGCGTCTGAACAATATTCTCGAGCGATGACCGCTCCCTGCCAAGCTCCTGCGCCCGCTCCGGGTCTTCCCAGACACTAGGTTCGGCGAGCTCGTGTTCAACTTCTGTCAGCCGCTCCTTGCGTCCGTCAAAGTCAAAGATACCCCCTAAGCACGTCGGTGCGCGCTTCCATATCCTTCAGTCGTTGCAAGATCGGGTTGATTTCCAGCATGGTTATGTCTTCCTGTGTACGTGCGCAGTATTCTACCGCAGGCACACCCCCGGCGTGAATGTGTCCGTGCTATCCATCCACCACCCGAGCGATGTCCAGATGCTGAACAATCAGCTGCAGATTGCGCTGCCCGCGGAACACATTGACTTCAAGACGGTATATCAGCGAAAGCGACGCCACCGACGGATCCGGCCACGCCGCGCGATCAATATTGAACGCAATGGCATCCAGCAGGCGATCGGTGCCCGGCACCCGGAGCACGAGCTTGAGATGACGCTCACCAACGAGCCGCTGGCTGATGACGTCGAAACAGCCATCAAACACCGGCTCCGGAAACTGCTGCCCCCAGGGGCCTGCGAGCCGCAGTTCCTCCGCCAGCGACAGGCTGAACTCTGAGGATTCCAGAGGCCCGTCGCTGACCACCAGCGCCTCAAGGTCCTCAGCGTCGGCCACCCGCTCGACTTCCGTCGCCAGCGCCTGCGCGAAGGTGTCCAGCGCCGCCGCTGGAAGACTCAGCCCCGCCGCCATTGCGTGGCCGCCAAACTTGCCGATCAGGCCGGGATGGCGGGCATTAATGGCAGCCAGCACATCGCGGATGTGAACGCCCGGGATGGAGCGCGCCGACCCCTTCAGTTCGCCCCCACCCGCATCGGCAAAAGCAACCACAGGGCGATGAAGACGATCCTTGATGCGCGAGGCGAGAATGCCCACCACACCCTGGTGCCAGCCGGGCTCGTATAGCGCCAGCGCCGCAGGCACCTGCAGCCTGTCAATCGGCAGCTCGGCAAGCAGACGCAGCGCTTCATCCTGCATGCCGCGCTCTATGCTGCGCCGGTCGCGATTGAGCTGATCCAGCTGGCGGGCATAGTCGAGTGCGAGGGCTTCGTCATCAGCGAGCAGACACTCAATGCCGACCGACATGTCATCCAGTCGACCCGCTGCGTTGAGTCGCGGCCCGACCGCAAAGCCGAGATCGCTCGCCACCACCCCTGCAGCGCTGCGACCCGCCACCTCCAGCAACGCCCGTATGCCGGCGCAGGCACGTCCCGCACGAATCCGCTGCAGGCCAGCGTGCACCAGTATCCGGTTGTTGTGATCCAGCGGCACCACGTCCGCCACTGTTCCAAGTGCCACGAGATCCAGCAACTGGCCGAGGTGCGGGACTGCCAGGCCATGCTGTTCAAACCAGCCGAGCTCACGCAGATGCCGGCGCAGCGCCAGCATGACGTAGAAGATCACGCCTACGCCCGCGAGGTGCTTGCTCGGAAAATCGCAGTCGGGCTGGTTGGGGTTGACGATAATCCCCGCCGCAGGCGTCGCCTCACCGGGAAGGTGATGATCGGTCACGAGAACATCGATACCGGCTGCGACCGCCGCCGCCACGCCCTCAATGCTGGAAATCCCGTTATCCACGGTAATGATCAGATCGGGCGATCGCTCACGGGCAAGGGAGACAATTTCCGGGCTCAGCCCGTATCCGTAGTCAAAACGGTTCGGGACAAGATAATCTACGCGGGCACCGCCGAAGGCCCTCAGAGCACGCACTGCAAGTGCGCAACTTGTTGCCCCATCGGCGTCAAAATCACCTACCAGCAGCAGGGATTCCCCCTGCCTGAGCGCCTGCGCCAGGCGCCGTGCTGCGCGGTCGACGTGCAGCAGTCGGTCCGGCGCCAGCAGACCCGCCAGATCGAGATTCAGCTGCTGGGGATCGATCACACCCCGCGCGGCATAGGTGCGCGCCAGCAGCGGGTGCAGGCCCGTGTCGCGCAGTGCCTGGCCATCACCGGCTTCGCGGCGCACCAGGCGCGGTGTGGCTGCCTCCAGCACGGCCCGCGGCATCAATGGCGAATCTTCGCCGCCATGTCCGCGTGCACGGCCCGCAGGTCATTGCCAATCACCGTGTACTGTTCAGGTCTGTCGAACAGGTCGGCCAGATGCGCGGGCAGGCGCGGCGTCTCGCTGACGCCGGCGGCGGCGACAGCATCCGGGAATTTCGCCGGATGGGCCGTGGCCAGAGTGACCATCGGCGTCCCGGGTGCCGCTGCCTCCCTGGCCGCGCGATAACCGATGGCACTGTGCGGATCGAGCAGGTATCCGCAGTCCGCCCAGGTGCGGGCGATCTGCTCGCAGGTCGCATCGTCGTCGACACGAACGCTAGCGAAACATTCGCGCGCTTCCGCCATGGCAACATCGGAGAGCGTGATATCGCCGGCATTAAAGTCTGCCATCATGGCGGCAAGAGCGGCGCCATCCCGGCCGTACAGATCAAACAGCAGGCGCTCGAAGTTGCTCGATACGCTGATATCCATGCTCGGCGACAGCGAGGGCTGCAGCGGCTGGCGCGCATAGATGCGGGTCGTCATGATGCGGTGCAGCACGTCATTGCGGTTGGTGGCAATCACCAGGCGCTCGACGGGAAGCCCCATGCCACGGGCGAGATACCCGGCAAAAATATCGCCGAAGTTGCCGGTGGGAACCGAAAACGACACGGGTCTGGCCGGCGCGCCCAGGGCAAGCGCCGCATAGAAATAGTAGACCACCTGCGCCATGATCCGTGCCCAGTTGATCGAGTTGACCGCCACCAGCCCGCGCCCGTCGGGCAGAAAGCCGCGCTCACCGAAACTGGCCTTGACCATCGCCTGACAGTCATCAAAGTTCCCCTCCACCGCGAGGTTGTGAATGCCCTCGCCCCGCACCGTGGTCATCTGCCGGCGCTGCACCTCGGACACACGCCCGTGCGGGTGCAGAATGAACATGTCCATATTGCGGCAGCGCCGACACCCTTCGATGGCGGCAGAACCCGTATCACCGGATGTCGCGCCCATGATCACTACACGTTCACCGCGTCGCTCCAGGACGTGATCCAGCAGCCGACCCAGCAGCTGCAGCGCAAAATCCTTGAACGCCAGGGTTGGACCATGGAACAGCTCGAGCACCCACTGATCGTGGTCCAGCTGCACCAGCGGCGCCACCGCGGGATGACGAAAGCCGGTATAGGTCTCGCGTACAATGGCAGCAAGCTCCTCACGCTCGATGCAGTCACCCACGAACGGCGCAATAATCCGCTCGGCAAGTCCCGCATAGTTCAGCGCCGCCATGTCCGCCAGCTCGGCACGGGAGAACCGCGGCAGGGATTCCGGCACGTACAGGCCGCCATCCGCCGCCAGGCCGGTCAGGAGCACCTCTTCGAAACTCAGGCTTGGCGCCGCGCCCCGGGTGCTGACGTAACGCATCAGCCTTCCTGCCCATCGAGTGTTTCCACGCGGATTCGCGTCACCGGCGCCACAATGACGTCCAGCGCTTCAAGCGAGGCGACCGCGCGATCAAGGTTCGACTGGCTCGCGATATTGGTAATCACGACCACCGGGACCTGCTTGGTACCGCCTCTGGCGGCTTTCTGAATAAGCGCCTCGATGCTGATGCCCTGGGCGCCGAGAATGCTGCTGACCTGCGACATCACGCCCGGCTCATCCTTTGCTGTCAGCCGCAAATACCACGCTGTCCTTACCTCACCCATCGGTATGATCGGCAGATCCCGGACCGCAGCTGGCGTAACGCCCAACGGCGGCACCGTGCAGCCCTGGTCCGCAGACAGCTGGCGGGCAAGGTCAATGCTGTCGGCCACCACAGCCGACGCCGTGGCAGAACCACCGGCGCCAGCGCCGTAGTAAAGCGTGGGGCCCACCGCATCACCTTCGATGAGAATGGCATTTTTGACGCCGTTCACGTTGGCCAGCAGCAGGTCCATGGGCAGCAGGGTCGGATGGACCCGGAGTTCGATGCCCTGCTCCCCCTGCCGAGCCATGCCCAGGTGCTTTATGCAGTAACCGAGCTCCCCCGCGTAAACGAGGTCCTCTGGCGTCAGCGTGCTGATACCCTCGGTATAGACGGCATCGAAGCGCAGCGGCATGCCGAAAGCGATGGCCGCCATGATGGTCAGTTTATGCGCGGCATCGATACCCTCGACATCAAAGGTCGGATCGGCCTCGGCGTAGCCGAGCGCCTGCGCCTCGGCCAGGACATCGGCAAACTGGCGCTTCCGGTCGCGCATTTCCGACAGGATGAAATTGCCGGTACCGTTAATAATGCCCGCCAACCATTCGATCCGGTTTGCAGCCAGTCCCTCGCGCAGCGCCTTGATCACCGGAATACCGCCGGCGACCGCGGCTTCGAAGCGCAGGCTGACGCCGTGCGCAGCGGCGAGCGCAAAGAGCTCGTTGCCCTGTTCGGCGATCAACGCCTTGTTCGCCGTGACCACCTGCTTGCCAGCGCATATCGCCGCACGCACGATATCGCCGGCATGATCGGTACCGCCGTAGGCCTCAATCAGAATCTGCACGCCGGGGTCGGCAATGACATCGCGATAATCGCGGCTCACGGTAATACCCGCGACTTCCAGATCCTTGCGTTCGTAGCGCGTACTCACGTGCACCACGCGCAGGGGGGTATGCGAGCGCTCCGTGATCAGGTCGGCATTTCGGGATAGCACCTCGAGGACGCCACCGCCTACCGTTCCCAGACCACAGATACCTATCGTTACCTCGTTCACTCGGCGCTTCCTATTGTGTATTGATATGTCATCTCATTAACCGATCGGCGTCGGGGTGCCGTAGCAGAAAACGCCGAGCCGAAGCCGTCTCAGTCCAAACCCATGACCGACAGAAGATCATCCACCGGGCGATAGCCTGGTATCATCTGACCGTCCGCCGTGACAATGGCCGGTGTGCCGCGCACACCCATTTCCTGGCCCAGCTCGTACTGCCACGCAACGGGGTTTCCCGCACAGACATTATCGGCAACGGCTTCACGGTTTTTCATGCGCGTGAGGGTTTCCCGCGGGTTGCTGGCACACCAGGCGGTTGCCAGCTGACGGAAACCATCGGAACCGACGCCGGACCGGGGATACGCGAGATAACGGACCTCCACGCCGCGCCGGTTGAGCTCCGGCACCTCTTTGTGCAGCTTCTGGCAGTAGAAACACGTGGTGTCGGTGAAGACGGTAATGTGGCCGCGCGTTTCGCCCTTGGCCGGAAAAATGATCATGTCGTCCGTGGATACTGTGGCCAGCCTGGCCTCACGCTCCCTGTCCCTGCGACGCTCCGCGAGGTTAACGTAGCCCTCTGGGCCGACGGCATACAGATCACCGATGATGAAGAATGCGCCGTCCTCACTAGCGTAAACCAGTGGGCCCTCCTTGAACTGTATCTCAACCATGCCGGGCATATCGCTGTAGCGGGCAGATTCCACGCTGAGACCCGCACCCGGGACTTCGATCGCTGTGCGCAGCTGTGCCAGAACCTTCGCTGGCACCGCCTCCCCACTATCGGCAAGGGTGCTCAGCGAGGGCAGCGCCAGAATAACGCCAATGGCAAGTATCAGAGCTCGAATCATGGATCGTACCTTTTTTCGTTAATGAATAGTCGACGCGCCGCCGATCTCGACACGCTGCTTGGGCCCCGGGCGGCGCGGATAGTTCACGGCAGCAGACACGCCGCGGGCTATCCACGCGGGTGATGCTGCGCATGCAGGTCCTGCAGGCGCTGTCTCGCCACATGGGTATATATCTGGGTTGTCGTCAGATCACTGTGCCCCAGCAGCATCTGGACCACCCGAAGGTCGGCACCGTGATTGAGCAGATGGGTGGCAAACGCATGCCGCAGGGTATGCGGCGACAGCGACCGGCTGATGCCCGCCGAGCGGGCGTGTATCTTAATACGATACCAGAATGTCTGGCGAGTCATCTGCCGCCCGCGCCGGCTGGGGAATACCACATCTGCCGGCATACCGCGCAGCAACTCCGGTCGTGATTCCCTGAGGAATTGCTGCAGGAGATACAGCGCTTCTTCCCCCATCGGCACAAGGCGCTCTTTACTGCCCTTGCCAAACACCCGAATCACGCCCTGGTTGAGGCTGACCTGCGACATCTGCAGCGATGTCAGCTCCGACACGCGCAGACCGCAGGCATACAGCAGTTCCAGCATTGCGCGGTCGCGCAGGCCCAGCACATCGCTGGTATCGGGCGCTGCGAGCAGCTTTTCCACATCAGATTCGGAAAGTGAGCGCGGCAGCGGCCGACCAAGTTTCGGGCTGTCGACGTCCAGTGTGGGATCCACCGTAAGTCGCGTCTCGCGCAGCTGATAGCGATAGAAACCGCGCAGACAGGACATCAATCGTGCGGCAGAGCGCTGTGATCCCCCGTCGCCGAGGCGACTGCCGAGATAGCGCTGAAGGTCCGCGCGGCTCGCCTGCATAATCGTTCGGCCACGGTCGGCGCCGAGAAATGCGTTGAACTGGCGCAGGTCATGGCGGTAGGCATTCAGGGTGTTGTCAGACAGACCCTTTTCAATCCACATCGCATCGACAAAGCGCTCTATTTCAGGATGGTCGCTGTTTTCTGCCGCTGCAGTCATCACCATGGCCTATTGCCGGCGCGCGCACCGCAGTTCCCCGTTCCGGATTACCGAGGCCTGCACGTCGCACACAAAAAAGCGGCCACTGGGGCCGCTTCTGTAACCGTCCTCGTTCTAACGGGACAGCTTTTCCTTGATACGCGCGGCCTTGCCGGAGAGGTCACGCAAATAGTAAAGCTTTGCCTGACGCACATCACCGCGACGCTTGACCGCAATGCTGTCGAGCAGCTTGCTGTAAGTCTGGAACGTACGCTCAACTCCCACGCCATGAGAAATCTTACGAACGGTGAAAGCAGAATTGAGTCCGCGGTTGCGTTTGCCGATCACTACGCCTTCAAAAGCCTGCAGACGCTCACGGGTACCTTCGCGCACCTTGACCTGCACCACAACGGTATCGCCGGGACTAAATTCCGGAAGATCCTTGTCCATTTGCTCGGCGTCGAGCTGGCTGATAATCGAATTGGTGCTCATGGTGCACTCCTGTTGGGTTTACACGTAGCTTCTCAGCTAGTCGTTGTTGATATCCCGCTCGCAGACAAATTCTGCGAGCAACTGTTCCTGTTCGTCGCTCAGTTGCCGACCCTCGAGCAGATCCGGGCGGCGACTGAGCGTCCGCGCCAGCGACTGAGCCAGTCGCCAGCGCCTTATTCTTTCATGGTCACCGCTGAGCAGCACCTCCGGCACACGATGGCCGGCGAGCACCTCCGGCCGCGTGTAATGCGGACAGTCCAGCAGACCGTTGGCAAACGAATCCTGCGCCGCCGACTGCTCGTGTCCCAGTGCACCCGGCAGAAACCGCACCAGTGCATCCACCACCACCATTGCCGCCAGTTCACCGCCACTCAGCACATAATCGCCGATAGACAGCTCTTCATCTACCGCCTGCTCAAGCAGACGTTCATCAATGCCCTCGTACCGACCCGCGAGCAATACCAGGGCGCTTTCCTGTGATAGCGCCACCGCCCTGTCGTGGTTGAGCGGCTTTCCCTGTGGCGACAGATAAACCACTTTCGGGACAGCTTCCCCCTGGCCGGCTACTGCCCGGCGCGCCGCCGTCAGTGCCTGCGCCAGTGGCGCTACCTTCATGACCATGCCCGGACCCCCGCCATACGGCCGGTCATCCACGGTCCGGTGCCTGTCCTCCGTGAAATCCCGGGGGTTCACGGTTTCCAGACTGAGCAGGCCGTCATTCAATGCCCGCCCGGTGATGCCATAGCCGGCAATGGCATCAAACATCTCCGGGAACAGCGTTACCACCGAGATGCGCATGGGACCTTGCTTTCCGGCTCTCGCCGACAAGGCTGTCATTCGTCGATGAACCAGTCGATCGACATTTTTCCCGCCTCGAGCGCTATCTGCCGCACCACTGACTCCGGCAGATAGGGAATCAGTCTCTCTCGTTCGTCGATGCTGCCCTCACAGGGCTGTACGACCAATACATCGTTAGCGCCCGTCTCGATCAGGTGGTGTACTTTACCCAGCAACACCTCATCGTCATTACCCTTATCAGCGTCACGGCACCAGACATCGAGATTCTCCAGCTGATGCCAGTAATAATCCTCGTCCGCCAGTTCCGGAAGCTCCTCGCGTCGGACCAGCAGAATCTGACCGCGCAGGCTTTCAGCCATGTCGCGGTCATCCACCCCTGCGACGTGCACAACCAATCCCTTGCCCGACACCCGGCCCTCGTCCAGAACAACAGGCCTTATGCCCTCGCGCGTCTGCAGCCACCACGCGGGATACTGCAGCAGATTAACAGCGTCTTCCGTAAAGGAATGAACCTTCACCCAGCCCTTGACGCCGTAGCAGCCAGTAATACGACCGGCCGCCAGCATGTCATCAGGCAGCGGCTGATGCCTCGGCGACATTGTCCGCGGGGGTTTCCGTCAGAAGCTTTGCCACGCGATCAGACAGCTGTGCGCCCTGGCCCTGCCAGTATTCAATGCGCTCGCGATCCACACGCAGGCGCTCTTCCTTGCCTCGGGCTACGGGGTTGAAAAAACCTACACGCTCAATGAAGCGGCCATCGCGTGAGCGACGGTTATCCGTGACGGTCAGGTGGTAGAAGGGGCGCTTCTTTGCACCAGCCCGTGAAAGTCGAATCGTTACCATGTGCAGCTATGTCCTGTGTTAGCCGGCCTGTACGGCAGTGTGCCTAGCGTCCGGCATTTCGCTGGTGCTGGCAATACACTACCCCGGAAAGCGGCTATATCCACTCCCGGAAAGGTGGCGTATCATACGGAAATCAGCACCCCTTGCAAAGCCCTGAAGACCTCTTTTTTCAACGCTGACCGCAGCTTAGGCAGCCGCAGGCCGCCCATGATTCAGCGGAACGGCATACCGCCACCGGGGCCGTCCGGGGGCATCATGCCGCCCAGTCCGCGCATCATCTTTTCCATGCCGCCGCCCTTCATCTTCTTCATCATTTTCTGCATCTGCTTGTGCTGCTTTAGCAGACGGTTGAGGTCCTGCACCTGGGTGCCGGATCCCCGCGTGATACGACGCTTGCGCCCACCCTGAATGAGGTCGGGGTTGCGACGCTCTTTTGGCGTCATAGAATTGATCATGGCCTCCATCCGCGCGAACATGCGATTGTCCATACCCTGCTGCGCCGCCTGGGCCATATTGCCCATACCCGGCATCTTCTCGAGCATGCTCGCCATGCCGCCCATGTTGTTCATCTGCTGCAGTTGATCGCGAAAATCCTCGAGATCGAATTTCTTGCCCTTCTTGACCTTGCGCGCCAGACGCTCGGCCTTCTGCTTGTCGACCTTCTGCTCGGCCTCCTCGATCAGCGACATCATGTCGCCCATGCCGAGAATACGCGACGCCAGACGATCGGGGTGGAACGGGTCCAGTGCGGCTGTTTTCTCACCCACACCGAGGAACTTGATCGGCTTACCCGTGACGCTGCGCACAGAAAGGGCGGCACCGCCGCGGGTGTCGGCATCGACCTTGGTCAGAATCACGCCAGTCAGCGGTAGTGCGTCGCCGAAGGCATGTGCCGTTGTTGCCGCGTCCTGGCCGGTCATGGCATCGACTACGAACAGGGTTTCAATAGGCTTGATCACGCGCTCCAGCTCAGCGATCTCGGCCATCATGGCTTCATCTACCGATAGCCGGCCGGCGGTGTCGACGATAAGGACATCACTGAAGCGGATCTTTGCATGCTCGAGCGCAGCGCGGGCGATGTCCACGGGCTTCTGGCCAGCGTCGCTCGGGAAAAAGTCGACGCCCACCTCCCCCGCCAGGGTTTCCAGCTGACGAATGGCAGCCGGGCGGTACACGTCGGCACTGACCACGGTGACCGACTTGCCGTCACGCTCTTTCAGCAGCCTGGCCAGCTTGGCCACCGATGTGGTCTTGCCGGCCCCCTGCAGACCAGCCATGAGAACCACCGCCGGCGGCTGTGTTGCCAGGTTGAGGCCCTCGTTCGCGCCCCCCATCACCGACTCGAGCTCCGCCTGAACAATCTTCAGGAACGCCTGTCCGGGACTCAGGCTGCTCGACACTTCCTGCCCCAGCGCGCGCTGCCTCACGGCGTCCACGAACTGCTTGACCACAGGCAGCGCGACATCCGCCTCCAGGAGCGCCATGCGCACCTCGCGCAGCGTGTCCTGGATGTTTTCATCGGTCATCCGCGACTTGCCGGTGACGTTGCGCAGGGTGCTGGTCAGTCGGTCTGAGAGGTTCTGAAACATGGGTCTGTCCGTGTCAGCGCAACGCGCTATTGATTGTGGGTGAACAAATCGGTACAAAGACCCCAGTATACGTGACCCGGGTTCAAGCCCCAAACCTTCATGCCTATCGCTTTTTTCGCTGTTATCGCCGCGTTGCTCTACCTCGCCGCGGCCGGACTGCAGCTGGCGCACCTTGTGCAGCGCCAGCGGCATCTGAGCCGCCCGGTACTCGGCTTGACTATCGTTGCACTTATCTGCCACGCGGTCGTTACGTGGGATGCCCTCGTGGTCAATGAGGGCGTCACCTTCGGCATCTACAAGGTATTGGCGCTCTCGTTCCTCGCGGTCAACGTTGCCTGCATTGCGGCACTGCTGCGCAGGCCACTGCAGAATCTGCTGGTCGGGCTGCTGCCACTGTCGGCCCTATCCATTGTGGTCGCCAGTCTCGGACCTGACACCAGCGCAGCCCGAGACCATATCGAGCCCGGAATGCTGATGCACATAGGCAGCTCTATTGTCGCCTACTCCATACTCACTCTGGCGGCGGGCCAGGCGGCACTGCTGGCACTGCAGGACCGTCAGCTACGCAATCGCAACATGCTGGGAATCACGCGTGCGCTGCCGCCGCTGCAGCTTATGGAAAGCATGCTGTTCGAACTGGTCTGGGTGGGTGTAGGGGCGCTTACGCTATCGATTCTCAGCGGCATGATCTTCATGGACAACATGTTCGCGCAGCATCTGGTGCACAAGACCATACTCAGCATGGTTGCCTGGCTGCTGTTTTCTATCCTGCTCTGGGGACGCTACCGTCTGGGCTGGCGCAGCCAGACCGCTGTTCGCTTCACCCTGTCGGGATTCTTCCTGCTTCTCCTGGCCTTTTACGGGTCCAAACTGGTGCTTGAGCTGGTGCTGCAGTAGCGCTCAGACGCCGCCAGCAAAGCTTGTAGACCGCACTCTTTTTCTTCACCATACGCCTTTATCGGCGACCCGAGGTAACACACCGTCTTGAACGAGGCACCGCTGGGAATACTCTTTTCCGTTCTGGCTGCTCTGATACTGATGTCTGCCTTCTTCTCCAGCTCGGAGACAGGCATGATGTCACTCAACCGCTACCGCCTGAAGCATCTGCGCAAGCAGCAGCACAAGGGCGCGCAGCGTGCCAGCGAAATGCTGGAGCGTCCGGATCGCCTCATCGGACTGATCCTGATCGGCAACAATCTGGTGAACATCGCTGCCTCGGCCATTGCCACGGTCATCGCTATTCGTCTGTACGGCGACGCCGGTATCATTATCGCGACATTCGCCTTGACGCTGGTCATCCTGATTTTCGCCGAAATCACGCCCAAGACCATCGCCGCGCTGCACCCGGAGCGGGTCGCCTTCCCTGCCAGCGTTATTCTCCTTCCGCTGATGAAAATCCTCTACCCGGTCGTGCTTGCGGTCAATACCGTGACCAATGCGCTGCTGCGCATGCTGGGCGTGGATCCCCGGCACAAACAGGAAGAGCAGGTCTCCAAAGAAGAGCTGCGGACCATCGTCACAGAGGCGGCGGCGCTCATACCACAGCGCCACCGCGGCATGCTGGTGAATATCCTCGACCTCGAAGGCGTGAACGTGGATGACATCATGGTGCCGCGCAACGAGGTCTACGGCATCGACCTCGACGAGACCGACGAAGAGATCATGGCCTGCATCCAGCGCAGCACGCACACGCTGCTGCCGGTCTGGCGCGATGACGTCAATAACATCGTGGGCGTGCTGCATTTGCGCAATATCGGACGCGTGCTGTCTGGTGGCGAACTGGATCGCGACGCGCTGGAGCGGGAAATGGACAAGCCCTATTTCATTCCCGAAAGCACGCCGCTACATACCCAGCTGATGAATTTTCAGCAGAAGAAACGCAGACTCGGTATCGTCGTGGATGAATACGGTGACGTCGTGGGACTGGTGGCGCTGGCGGACATCCTTGAGGAAATCGTCGGCAATTTCACGTCGAATCTGACCGACCCGGATGACGAGATTTTTCCGCAGCGCGACGGCAGCTTTGTCATCACCGGCACGGCGAACGTTCGCGATATCAATCGCAGTCTGGACTGGACGCTGCCCACGGATGGCCCAAAGACACTGAGCGGCCTGATTCTCGAACATCTCGAATCCTTCCCCGCAGGCAACGCCGGCCTGAAGATAGAAGGCTATCGGATTGAGATTCTGGAGCTGGAAGGCAATGTTGTACGTGCTGCCAGGGCCACTGACACCGGCGCAGCCTGATGGCGATTTCGACGAGCGATGCGGGTGTCTGACAAGGTTGCGCTAGAGCAGCTTGAAGGGACTGGCCGCATCCCGGCGCGCCGCCGCCCTTGCGATAATCTCCCGCTTTTCCTCCGTACTGGCGAGAAACCAGTCAGTAATCTCGTCTGCGGAACGGTAGCAACCGGTGCAGATTTCATCATCTCCCAGGGCACAGATGGACACACAGGGGGAGGCCAGCTGTTCGGACACGTCGTTATTCATTCCACCACCTTCAGACCACCGACAAAGCGGCTCGCGTTTTCGATATAGTGCGACGCGTTCAGCGCAAGCATGTCGCGCTCCTCGTCGCTCAATGATTTGCGTACTTTCCCGGGTGAGCCCATGACCACACTGCCATCCGGCACATCCATACCCTCGGTGACCAGCGCATTGGCCGCAATCAGACAACCCCTGCCCACCGTGGCCCCGTTGAGAACAACGGCGCCGATGCCGATCAGGCTGCCATCGCCGATGCGGCACCCGTGGAGCATGGCATTGTGGCCGACGGTGACATTACGTCCAACAACCACAGGAAAACCAGGATCGGCGTGAACCACCGAGCCATCCTGGATGTTACTGCCCTCGCCGATCGTGATGGTCTCGACATCGCCCCGCAGAACGCAGCTGAACCAGACACTGGCGCCGGGATGCAGGGTGACCTGTCCGACAAGTGCGGCGTTCGGCGCTACAAAATGCCCCTCGCCCAGCAGCTCAGGCCGATGTTCGCAGAGTTGGTACAGCATATGGCTTTCACTCCCTTTGACGTCACACACTATAAAGGAGTCTTTTCAGCGCAGCGAATTGTTCGCAAGCGCCACGGCGTCCCAGGCAGGTTCCTCATAAGGATGGGCGCGATACAGTGCCGCAACAGCGGGGCGGATCGCCTCTTCATCACACACCAGCTCAACCCGGAATTCATCCACCCGCTCAAGTCTGCCCTGGGCACCGAGAAAAGGATCACTCCCGGCCAGCGGTCGAAACTGGCCCTCGCCGCGCACTTGCCAGCAGCAGCAGTCGTAATCGCCGATACGTCCCGCGCCCGCGTCAAACACCGCCTGCTTGACCGTCTCCAGATGCGATTCCGGAACAAAGAAACACAGTTTGTACATATCAGGCATCACCTCCCTGACTGGCATAGTAGGCGTTCGCAAATTCATCCAGCGTGCCCTGCTCTATCGCCGCGCGGATTCCCTGCATGTGTTTCTGATAGTAATGCAGGTTGTGCAGGGTGTTCAGCTGAGCACCCAGAATTTCGTTGCAGCGCTCCAGGTGATGCAGGTAGGCGCGGCTGAAGTGGCGACACGTGTAGCAGTCACAGCTGTCATCCAGTGGCTGCGTGCTCGTCTTATGCCGGGCATTGCGTATCTTGACAACGCCCCGTGAGGTGAACAGGTGGCCGTTGCGGGCATTGCGCGTGGGCATCACGCAGTCGAACATGTCGATACCCTGCCGCGCGCCCTCGAGCAGATCGGCGGGAGTGCCCAC
>Ga0102943_1001371_pt1 | contig 15329 bp, 12 predicted proteins | sample SalPonC_black_MG_FD_78174 | JGI IMG/M metagenome (GOLD analysis project Ga0102943, IMG submission 78174) | Salt pond soil microbial communities from South San Francisco under conditions of wetland restoration - Salt Pond MetaG... | ecosystem: Environmental > Aquatic > Marine > Intertidal zone >...
AGGCCAAGGCCTTCCTCAGCACGGGGCAGGTCATCGCCGCCGCACTGATGAGCTTCGCCAGCCTCCAGTTGCTCGACGAGGCCCGGCATTACGACTACATTCTTCCGGTCTTGGGTATTCTGGCAGGAGCACTCTTGATTTACGGAACTGATAAGTGGGTCGAACGCTTCCCCGATGTCACCAAAATCATCGAATCGGACAGCATGACGGGCGCACGTGAAGGTTTTCTCATTATCTTCGTCATGACCATTCACTCGGCCGCCGAAGGCGTCGGCATCGGGGTCTCTTTCGGAGGTGGACAGGATCTCGGCGCGCTCATCTCCATCATGATCGCGCTCCACAACATTCCAGAAGGGCTGGCTATTTCGCTGATTACCGTACCGCGGGGCATGGGCGTTCCGAAGTCCGCACTCTGGAGCATCTGCACCAGTCTGCCGCAACCTGTGATTGGTGTTCTCGCCTTCATCTTCGTCACCTTTTTCGAGACATTCCTTCCTTTCGGGCTCGGACTCGCCGCCGGAGCCATGTTCTGGATGGTCGGTGCGGACCTCTTACCGGAGGCACGTAAGGAGCTTTCCATTCCCCGCATCGCCTTGATCTTCCTGCTCTCCGGGGCATGCTTTGGTGCACTGATCGCCGTGCTTTGAATCCTGCATCGAAACCGACCTGATGGACTTTTTATTCAAGCTTCCGATCGCCAGCCTTAACATGGCTTCGCTGGTCCTTATTTTCGGCCTGCTGGTCATTGTTTGCCTCCTCATCAAAGGCGGGATGGATCATTTTTCACTGCCTCCGATCATTGGCTATCTCCTCATTGGTATGCTCCTGTCTTTAGCCGATCGACAATTTCATTTACTGGGTGAAAGCGGCGAAAACATCCTCGAATTCTTTTCTGCGGTCGGGGTGGTCATCCTCCTCTTTAGGGTTGGCATCGAAAGCGACCTGCATGCGCTTTTGGAAGAATTGCCCAAGGCAACAGTCATCTGGTTGCCCAATATGGCGCTGAGCGGAATCCCCGCCTACTATATCACGCACGCCTGGCTCGGCTACGCGATCGTGCCCAGCCTCTTTGTCGGCGTCGCGATGACGGCGACGAGCGTCGGGGTTTCGGTCGCCGTCTGGGAGGAAAGCAAAAAACTGAAAACAAAAGAAGGCGAACTGCTTCTCGATACGGCCGAACTGGACGACATTTCAGGCGTCGCCCTGATGGCGCTCCTCTTCAGTATCGCGCCCATTCTGAAGGAACTCGGAGTCGATAGCGAACAAGCGACCGACTCGGGCCCGCCCCTCCTGCAAGCACTTGCTTCCGAAGCCGGCTTCTTTCTTCTCAAATTCCTTATTTTCATCGCCGCCATTCTCTTGATCGGAAGGTTTCTTGAAAAACCCCTCGCCCACTCTGCACAACGGATCGGCAACAAGGTCACCGTCCTGCTCTTCGTTGTCGGGTTCGGGCTCGCGATCTCCGGTACAGCCGGCTTAATCGGACTTTCCCTGCCTATCGGCGCACTCTTCGCGGGCTTGCTGCTCAGCCGCCATCGTCAGGACTACGGCTTCAAACCTTTCTACCAGAGCCTTTACCTGCTCTTCATTCCGTTCTTCTTCATTCATATTGGATTTCAAATCGACCCTTCCGTCATCGGCGGTTCGGTCTGGATCGGGCTCGCCCTGACCACCGTTGCGATTCTCGGTAAGATCGTCGGCACCGGCGCGGTGGCCTGGCTCTTCACCGGCGCGTATGCGACTCTATTGATCGGTGCCAGTATGGTTCCCCGCGCGGAGATCACCATGGTCATCATCCAACGGGGTAAACAGCTCGGCTCCTGGGCCATGCCGGAAGACCTCTACGCCGCCATGGTTTTTGTCAGTGCCGCCACCTGCCTCGGCACCGTTCTCTTCCTCCACTGGGCGCTACGCCGGTGGGAAAAATAACATAAGGTCGCTCCACCTGTCCTTCGCAGCCCGCAGAGCGCAGGAACAAAGCGCTTTGCGATTCCGCTATAATATAAAATCTGTTCGTCGTTTTGTCGCCCCTGCCAATGCAATTTGCAATAACCGGGGCGGGCCGAGTTCGTCGTTGCTTGGGTGGCCCCCGTCCCTTATTCCGCTATAACCTGGGCTTTCGCAGCAATTCCAAGTCGGTGGCAAGAGATCCCAGCGGATTTGGCATGCCAAGTGCAAAAAATTGGGACATGAAACGAATCCGCCTATATATCATTCTCACACTCACCGGTTCCACCCTCCTTTTGACAGTGCCCGGCTGCGATAACGACGGTCACCCCGAGCACATGCAGGACGAGGAGCACCATGAGGCAATGATGGATGAGCCGCATAACAGTCACCACGATATGGAATCCCCTCAGCATTTAGCAGACGAGCGTTGAAGCACCCTTAGGGAAAACGTGAAACAAACGAAACAGCTTTAATTAGTATGAAGAAAATCGACCGAAGGGAATTCGTCGGCCGTATTGGTGCCGGCGTCTTCGTCACCAGTATCGGCGGACTCTTACCACGCCCTCTCTGGGCCGAACCTGGCGGCACGACCGCCGACATTCGAAAACTCGACCCCAAACGTCGATACGATCTCGATATTGCTTATCGGCCTTTCTACCTCAATGGCCGAAAAGATCCGACCCGCGCCACGGCAATCAATGGAACCGTGCCCGGTCCATTGATGCATTGGCGAGAAGGCGATACGGTGGAACTAAACGTCACGAATTCCCTCATGGATTCCGAGCACAGCTCGATTCACTGGCACGGCATCCTTGTCCCCTTCCCCATGGACGGAGTTCCGGGAGTCAACTTCCCCGGGATCAAACCGGGCGAGACCTATCCTTATCGATTTAAACTCAAACAGGCCGGGACTTATTGGTATCACAGCCACTCCTTTTTCCAGGAGCAGACCGGAACCTACGGCCCACTGGTCATCGAGCCGCGCGGCGGCGATCCTATCCAGGCCGACCGCGATTACACGGTTATCCTCTCCGACTGGACCTCGGACGGACCCGAGGTCGCCTTCCGCAACATCACCAAGAGCGACGGCTATTACAATTACCAGCAGCGCACGGTGGGCGAGTTGTTCAAGGATTTCAAAAAGTGCGGCGTCAAAGCCACGGTAGCGGACCGCCTGGCTTGGGGGAAGATGCGCATGAGCCCGGTCGATCTCGCCGCAATCACGGGTTCGGAATACACTTACCTGATGAACGGACAGGCTCCGGATTCGAATTGGACCGCTCTCTTCAACCCCGGAGAAACCATCCGGCTCCGTTTCATCAACACCGGGGCGATGAGCACCTTCGACCTGCGCATTCCCGGCTTGGACATGCAGGTGGTGATGGTCGACGGCAAACGGGTCAAACCCGTCGACATCCATGAATTTCGCATCAGCGTGGCCGAGACCTATGATGTGCTCGTCCGACCGAAGCAGGATCGGCCCTTCACCATCTTTGCCGAATCGCTCGACCGCAGCGGCTACGCCCGTGGCACCCTCTCGCCCCAACTTGGGCTCAGCGCGCAAATACCCGAACTGAGAAAGCGGCCGGTCCGCGATCTTGAAGATATCGGCATGGGCGGCATGGACGACATGAAGACGGGGGGAAAAATGCAACATGGCACCATGAAAAAAGCGGCCGACAATGCCCACGGTCCCGGCGGGACCTCGCCCGACATACCTGGTCCGGTCGGCCCGAAACCTTTTGTTCCAAATGATAATGTCAATGCGGCCATGATCGTCATGAACCCCCGGGACCGAATTACGGAGGCCGGAATCGGCTTGGGCGAGGACGGATGGAAAGTGCTCACTCACGCGGATCTGGCGAACGACGAGGATCAGCCCTACAAAGCGAAAGTGGACCGTGAGATGGCGATCAACATCACCGCGAACATGGAGCGCTTCATGTTCTCCTTCGACGGAAAGAAGTATTCGCAACATCCCGGCCCCTATAACTTCCGGCATAACGAGCGTCTCCGTCTTTGGCTGGTCAATCACACCATGATGGAACACCCGATCCATCTGCACGGCATGTGGATGCAGATCGAGAACGGGCAGCCTCACGACCGGATCCCCTACAAGCACACCGTGCTGGTGAAGCCCGGCGAAAAGATCTCCATGCTGATCACCCCCATCGAAAAAGGCGACTGGGCGTTCCACTGCCACCTGCTCTACCACATGGAAGCCGGTATGTTTCAAGTCATGCGCGTCTCGTAATTCCAATAAAGAACGATGAAACATTTTCTTCCTACCGCCACCCTCGTGTTTTTGACGCTTATCTCTCCAAGCAAAGTCCCGGCTCAGGATTCCGGCACGGTGTTAGAGCCCACCGGCATGCCGGACGACTTCAGCTCGCCGCCCGCAAAATCGCCCAAAGGTCAGGAAATCCGCCGCTACGCCGTCGATGATCCCGGCACCGGGGCGACCAACTTCGGTCTGGCACCGGTGCATGACAACAAGGCCTTTTACTTTTTCAGCGCCGACCGTATGGAATATCGCTCTTTTGATGACGGCGAGGTCTGGCTGTGGGACGTGCAGGCTTCGGCGGAAAAGGACTACGACAAATTGTTCTTCGAGTCCGAAGGCGAGTATTCGCCGGATGAGGACAGTTTCGAATCCGTTCAGACCGAGATATTGTATGGACGCGCCATCGGCAGCTTCTGGGATTTTCGCGCCGGCCTGCGCTATGATTTCGAGCCGAATCCCGAACGCGCCTTCGCGGTAGTCGGCGTGCAGGGACTCGCGCCGCAGTGGTTCGAGGTCGATGCCAACTTTTATTTCAGCGAGGACGGAGATCTGTATTTCGGCCTCGAATCCGAATACGACATTCTCCTCACCCAGCGCTTGATCCTGCAGCCCAGACTGGAAGTCGAAATCGCCGCTCAGGACGTGGACACTTACGGAAGCGCCGCCAGCTTTACCGGCGTGGAGCTGGGCTTGCGCCTGCGCTATGAGATCAGGCGTAAATTTGCGCCCTATATCGGCGTGAGTTGGGAATCCGCTCTGGGTGAAACCGCCAACCGCATCGAAAAGCGAGGCGGCGATCCGGATACGACCGCTTTCGTCGCCGGGGTTAGATTCTGGTTCTAACTTTGAAGAAGCCCCGAAGGTCTGAACTTGGACCGTGCTGCTTTTAGAACATCGGCTGATCTATGCGGAACGCAAGATAAGGCGTTTGGCGCCATGCAAAATGCAGTCGATCAATCCGGCTTCGGGCAGAGACAGCTCTCTCTGAAACCGGAATCGTAAGTCTAAAGAGCCGGAAACAGTCCGCCTCTGTCCGGTGGAAGCCTCGTTCTCAGGATTGGCACGCTTAGTGCGATTCGACCGTGGTTATCAGGCAAAGAGGCCAAAACGAGAAACGTCACCTTTTTGCATCGACCCATTCCACCAAGATGAGCTCGGATTCAGAATTCAAATTCCTGCAAGACCTCCTCCGTCCGAATGACTCCAAAATCATTCTTCTGGTGCTGGACGGGCTCGGCGGCTTGCCGACCGAGGGCGGTGACGGGGCGACGGTTCTCGAAGCCGCCGAGACGCCAAATCTTGATGCCCTGGCCGAGCAAGGCATCTGCGGACTACACGAGGCGGCCGGAACGGGCGTCACCCCCGGCAGTGGCCCGGCCCATCTCGCCCTCTTCGGCTATGATCCCCGGCGCTTCCAGGTCGGGCGCGGAGTCTTGTCGGCTCTCGGAATCGGATTCGACTTGCAGGACGGCGATGTGGCGGCACGGGGAAATTTTTGTAGCATGGACGACGAGGGCTGCGTGACCGACCGGCGCGCCGGACGAATCGATTCGGAAAAGGGCCGCGAGCTTTGCCGTCTCCTAAAGGAAATCGAAGTTCCAGGCGTCGAGCTGTTCGTCGAACCGGTCAAGGAATACCGCTTCGTGCTGGTATTGCGCGGAAGGGATCTGTCGCCGGATCTCGGAGACACCGATCCACAGGCCACGGGAAAGGAGGCCCTTCCGCCTAAGCCGGGTTCCCAAGAGGCGGAGAGGAGCGCCAACCTCGTGCAACAGTTCCTTGAAGAAGCGCGGAAGAAGCTGTGCGGACAGGACCCGGCCAACATGGTTCTCCTGCGCGGTTTTTCCAGTCGTCCGGACTGGCCTACGTTTCAGGAGGCCTTCGGCCTGCGGGCCGCTGCGCTGGCCGACTACCCGATGTATCGGGGGGTCGCCCGTCTGCTTGAAATGGATGCGCTCGACTGCGGGCAGTCGCTGGAAAACAAGATCGAACTGGTGAAAGCGCACTGGGACGCATTTGATTTTTTCTACATCCACGTCAAACGCACCGACAGCGCGGGCGAGGATGGTGATACGCAAACAAAACAAGCTCAAATCGAGCAGGTGGATCAGCACCTGCCCGCACTTCGCGAACTTGAGCCCGATGTGCTGATGGTAACCGGCGACCATTCCACGCCTGCGGCCATGCAATCCCATAGCTGGCACCCGGTGCCGACCGTGCTTTGGGCAAAGAACGCAAGGCCCGACGCGGTCAAAAACTTCGGCGAACGCGTCTGTATCGCCGGGGGTCTTGGTCCGCGGTTCCCGACCACGGATCTCATGCCACTCTCACTGGCGCATGCCGGACGACTCAGAAAATTCGGAGCATAAGCAAAAAGGAAAAAATCATATGAAAATAGTAGTATTCGAAATTGAAGATTGGGAGCGGGATTCCTTCGAGCCGCTCGGCGAGGAACACGAACTTGTCTTTGTCCCCGGCCCCCTCACCGAGGAGCTGGCGGCGGAACATGAAGATGCCGAAGTGCTTTCCACCTTTATCTATTCGCATGTCGACCGTGCGGCACTGGAATCCTTTTCCAAACTGCAACTGGTTTTGACCCGTTCGACCGGCTTCGACCACATCGACACGGACTACTGCAGCGAGCAGGGCATCACCGTCTGCAACGTATCCGATTACGGTAAGAACACCGTCGCGGAACATGTGTTCGGGCTCCTGCTCACCATCAGCCACCGCTTGCGTGAAGCCCTCGACCGGACACGCCGTTGCGATTTATCCATGGACAGCCTTCAGGGCTTCGACCTGCGCAATCGCACACTTGGCGTGATCGGCACCGGCAACATCGGGCAATCCGTCATTCAGATCGCCCGCGGATTCGGCATGCAGGTTCTGGCCCACGATATCAAACCGGATGACGAGGCGGCGGAGCAACTCGGATTCGAATATGTCGAGATGGAGGAGCTTCTGGAAAACTCCGATGTTCTCACCCTGCACATCCCGGGAAGTGAGAAAACCAAGCATCTTCTCTCCACCGAGGAATTCGAAAAGATGAAGAAGGGGGCCGTCCTGATCAACACCTCGCGCGGCGATATCGTGGACGTGGACGCCATGCTCCATGCCCTGGCCGATGAAAGGTTGGCGGCGGCCGGCCTCGATGTCCTGCCGGAGGAACCCACCATTCGTGAAGAAGCGGAATTGCTCCGCTCCTTTTTCCGAAAGGAGCATAATCTCGATACCTTGCTGGCGGATCACGTGCTCCTTCGAATGATGAACGTCTATATCACTCCACACAGCGCGTTTAATACCAGGGAGGCCGTCCAGCGCATCCTCGATACCACAGTCGAGAACATTCGCGCCTTTGCCGAAGGCAAACCGAGGAACGTCGTCACTCCAAAGAAAAAGGATTAAACGTATCTATGAAAGAGGCAAAGATCGTTACCCTTACGATAAATCCGGCACTGGATAAAAGCGCCGACGTAGACCGCGTCGAGCCGGATAAAAAGCTTCGATGCCGACACCCCAGGTATGATGCCGGCGGAGGCGGGATCAACGTCGCCCGCGCGGTCAACGAAATGGGTGAAGATGCCAGGGCAGTCTTTTTAGCCGGGGGCAGATGCGGAGACCGGCTGACCGAGCTCCTTGAAAAGGAAGAGGTCCCCCATCAGCGGATTGAAATCGACCAGGAAACGCGGCAGCATCTCATCGTTCTGGAGGAAGAATCCGGTCGCCAGTTTCGCTTCGGTATGCCCGGCCCGGAGATCGGGAGCGAAGATTGCGACCGCGTCCTGCAATCTTTGGCCGAGCTCGAATCCGCTCCGGAATTCCTCGTGATCGCGGGCAGCCTGCCGCCCGGCATTCCGGACGACTTCTATGCCCAGGTCGTGGAAGCTGCCGGGCAACGCGGCACTCGGGTCATCGTGGACGCCTGTGGCGAACCTTTGCGACGGGCACTGGAAGCGCAGCCCTTCATGATCAAGCCGAATCTCCGCGAGCTGGGCGATCTGGCGGGCAAGGAAATGGAGAGCGACGAGGAAATTGAGGCTGCCGCAGGTAAGCTTGTCGACGAAGGTAATTGCGACATTTGCACGGTCTCACTTGGCGCGGGCGGTGCCTTGTTAGTATCCAAAAATGGAATACATCGGATACCCTCCCCCACCGTTCCCATTCGCAGTAAGGTCGGGGCCGGGGATTGCTCGGTAGCGGGCATCGTCACCGCCCTCTCGCGAGGTCACTCCGAAAAAGAGGCCCTGGCGATGGGCGTCGCCGCCGGAGCGGCCGCCGTTATGACGCCGGGGACGGAGCTTTGCCGCCGCAGAGACGTGGACCGTCTCTTTCAAGCACTTCAAAAAAAAGAAAAGGAATCAACATCATGAACGCGAACAAAGAAAATACCGCCGTGCGCTGGTTTGCCGACCTCTGCAATGAAGACGTTGCCTCGGTCGGCGGCAAGAATGCCTCGCTTGGCGAAATGATCCGGTCGCTCAAAGAACAAAAGGTGCGCGTGCCCGATGGCTTCGCCACCACGGCGGAAGCCTACTGGCAATTTCTTGAAGCCAACGAGATGACGGCAAAGATCAGCGAAGCGCTCGACGATCTGCGAAACGAAAAAATTCCTCTGGAAAAAGCCGGGCAGAAAATCCGTCGGCTTTTCGGCAAAGCCGAATTCCCCGGGGAAACCCGCGCGGCCATCGAACAAGCCTATGACGAACTCGCTGAAAAGCAAAAAGGCGGCGAGGTCACCGTGGCGGTGCGCAGCAGTGCGACAGCCGAGGACCTGCCCGACGCCAGTTTCGCCGGCCAACAGGAGACCTTTCTCAATGTCAACGGAGCCGAAGAACTGCTGGAAGCCTGCCGCAAATGCTACGCCTCGCTCTTTACGGATCGGGCCATCAGCTACCGGGAGGAAAAAGGCTTCAACCACATGAAGGTGGCTCTGTCCATAGGCGTCCAGAAAATGGTGCGCTCCGACAAGGCCTGCTCGGGCGTCATGTTCAGTATCGATACGGAAACCGGTTTCCCCGAGGTCGTCATGATCAACGGCACGTGGGGGCTCGGTGAGAACGTGGTCAAGGGCACGGTGAACCCCGACGCCTATGTCGTATTCAAACCACTGCTGGAGGACGAAAATCTAAGCCCGATCATCGACCAGACGCTGGGCGACAAAGAAAAGACCATGGTTTACGCCAAGGGCGGAAGCCATTCCACCAAAAACGTGGATACCTCGAGCAAGCGGCGCCGCAGCTTTGTCCTGGAAGACGAGGAGGTCCTGCAACTGGCGCGCTGGGCTTGTGCCATCGAAAAACATTATGAGAAGCCGATGGACATGGAATGGGCCAAGGACGGCGAGACCGGCGAACTTTTTATCGTCCAGGCCCGCCCCGAGACGGTGCAGTCACAAAAACAGGCGGACGCTTTCAAGACCTACGCCCTCAAGGAAAGTGGCGACGCGCTCCTGACCGGCCTGAGCATCGGCGGAGCGATCGGCAGCGGGAAGGTGCGTGTCATCGACAGCCCCGACCACGCCGACGACTTTAAAGAAGGCGAAATTCTGGTCACGCAGATGACCGATCCGGACTGGGTGCCAATCATGCGACGGGCCGCCGGCATTGTTACCGAGACCGGCGGCCGCACCTGCCACGCCGCCATTGTCAGCCGCGAACTGGGTGTCCCGGCGGTGGTGGGTGCCGGGGACGCCACCGAGGAACTGGAGGACGGCCAGGAAGTCACCATTTCCTGCGCGGAAGGCGACGAAGGCTACATCTATGAGGGCGAGCTCGAATACGAGGAATCCGAGGTGGATCTGGAGAACCTGCCGGAAACCGACACGAATATTTTGATGAACATCGCCAGTCCCTCGGCCTCCTTCCGCTGGTGGCGTCTGCCCTGCCAGGGAATCGGTCTGGCCCGGATGGAGTTTATCATCGGCAATATCATCAAAATCCACCCCCTGGCGCTGACCCGCTTTGACGAACTCGAAGACAAAAAAGCCCGCCGCGAAATCGAGCGCTTGACCCGCGGCTACGAGGACAAGAGCGAATACTTCGTCGACCACCTCGCCCGGGGTATTGCCAAGATCGCGGCTCCCTGGCATCCTAAGCCGACCATCGTGCGCTTGAGCGATTTCAAGACCAACGAATACGCCGGCCTGATCGGCGGCGAAGGCTTCGAGGAGGAAGAGGCCAACCCCATGCTGGGATTCCGCGGCGCGTCCCGCTACACCCACGAGCGTTACCGCGATGGCTTCGAACTCGAATGCCGTGCGATCAAACGCCTTCGCGAGAAGCTCGGCTTCAGTAACGTCGTAGTCATGGTTCCCTTCTGCCGCACCGTCGAGGAGGCGGACGAAGTGCTGAAGGTCATGGCCGAACATGGTCTTGTCCGGGGCAAGGACGGGCTCGAAATCTACGTCATGTGCGAGATTCCCTCGAACGTCATTCTCGCTTCCGAATTCAGTGAACGCTTCGACGGTTTCTCCATAGGGAGCAATGATCTTACGCAACTGGTTTTGGGCATCGATCGCGATTCCACCATTCTCGCGCCCTTCTTCGACGAGCAGGACGAAGCGGTCAAAACCATGATTCGGCAGCTCATCGAAACGGCCCACAAGCATCGTCGCAAGGTGGGCATCTGCGGGCAGGCACCCAGTGATCATCCCGAGTTCGCCGCCTTCCTGGTCAATGCGGGCATCGATTCGATCTCATTGAACCCAGATAGTGTCATTGAAACGCTCGAGCATGTGTCGAAGGCGGAAAAAAATAGATGATGGATCAACCACTTAAAGATAACTGGATACTGGTAAGCGACTTGGACGATACCCTGCTTGGCGACGACGAAGCGCTGAATCGCTTTCGCCGTTTTTACGAAAGGAACCAACCGCAACTCGAAGTCATTTACGCCTCCGGCCGTTTTTGCGATTCGATCGACGAAGACCTTGAGAAGACCGAGCTTCCGGAACCGCTGGTGACGATCGGCGGCGTCGGCAGCGAGATCTGGATCTACCCCACCCGCCAACCGCTGCGGGCATGGTCGGAGAAAATATCGGTGCACTGGTCGGCGGAGAAAGTGCGCGACGTCCTGAGCGGGGAAAGCGATTTGAAGATGCAGGGAGAGGAAGACCAGTCGCCCCACAAAGTCAGCTACTTTCTCGAAGGTGCGAGCCGGGAACGTTTGAGGGAACTGGAATACAAATTAAAAAAAGCCGACATCCGTTTCAACACCATCTACAGTTCGCAACGTGATCTCGATATTTTGCCGGCCGGCGTGAACAAGGGGAAAGCGGCCGCCTTTCTCATCGACTATCTAAAGCGGTCTCACGGGAGGGTGATCACCTCTGGAAACTCCGGGAATGATGTCACTCTCTTTGAAAACGATTTCGCCGGCATCATCGTGGCTAATGCCGATGATGGCCTTAAAAAACACCAGGACAAGGGAAACGTTTATCTGGCGAAGGCATCCCATGCCGACGGTGTGGTCGAAGGCATCGAATATTGGACGGAAAGGGGGGCCTTATGACGGTCACCTCTTCCAAAAGCTCTACCGATTCCAGTAAGTCCGTAGCAGCTCGGGGCTATGAACAGGCCATCGACCTGCTCCACCGCTGCAATACGGAGCACGGCTTTCTGGCGACCCCGACAGACCGCGACAACTACCGCCGGATCTGGGGCCGCGACGGCAGCATCATCAGTCTGGCCGCCCTCCTGACCGACGACACCGACCTCGAAACCGGTTGCCGTCACACACTTGAAACGCTCGTCCGGCATCAGGGCCCCCACGGGGAAATTCCCAGTAACGTCGACCCGGCCACCAATCGGGTCAGCTACGGCGGCACCGCCGGTCGGGTCGATGCCAACCTGTGGTTTGTCCTCGCCTGCTCCGAATACTGGCGAAAGACCGGCGACGACGATTTCCTGGACCGGATGGTCGAACCGCTTGAAAAGGTGCGCTTCCTTCTGGGCGCATGGGAGTTCAATACACGCGGGCTGCTCTACATACCGCCGACCGGCGACTGGGCCGACGAATACCTCCAAAGCGGCTATGTCCTTTACGACCAGGTCCTTTATTACCAGGCGCTCAAGCAGTTCTGCTGCCTCCACCGCCACCTTCACGACACCGATGATCACGAGTTGACCGATCGCGTGTCGAGACTGCGCAGTCTCATCCGCACCAACTACTGGTTCTGTGATGACGACGATATTCACGATGACGGGGATTATATTTACCACAAGGTGCTCTACGAAAAAGGGCGCGAGGCGGCACCGAAGCAGGCGGGCTCTTTCTGGATGCCTTTCTTCTCTCCCTTCGGATACGGCTACCGCTTCGATGCCATGGCTAACGTCCTGATTTCCCTCTTTGACATCGCCGACGAATCGCAGGAGGACACCGTCGATAAGTTCATCGAAGCGAAGATCGTCGATGAGAAAGCCGAGCTACTGCCGGCCTTCTGGCCGGTGATTACCCCGAAGGATGAAAAATGGGACGACCTGCAGATGAGCTTCGCCCATACCTTTAAAAACCAACCGCATGAATATCACAACGGGGGGCTCTGGCCGCTGATCTCCGGTTTCTATGTCGCCAGCCTGGCGCGTCGGGGGCAAAGCGAGCGCGCCGAGCGCTACCGCAAGGCCCTGCATCGCGCCAACCGGCTCGAAATGAAAGGCAGGGATTGGAGCTTTCCCGAATTCGTTCACGGCAAAAAGCATAAAGCCGGCGGGACCCATCCGATGGGCTGGAGCGCGGGCGCCGCCATCATCGCCGAAAAATATGTCCGGGGATCACGTTTGTTCGGCGAGTCTGCCGAGTAAACGCGGTTGAACCGAATCCGTGCAAGCTGCGGCAATGCTTCGTCAAGATTCCTGCAAACCGCAAAGTCATGGCACCGCACGTCGGTAACCTAAAGCGGCTCAATCACGCAAACCAGGATTGGCATACGACTTGCGACCTTGGAGGCATGACAAATCAAGCGCCTCTTCAATCAAACGCATTGTTCACGAAAAACATTCAAGGTCACGACTTCCCAACCTTGGGCTTCGGCACCTTCGAACTTAGCGGTGAGACCTGCCGCAAGGCCGTGGCCAAAGCACTGGAAGTCGGCTACCGCCATATCGATACCGCCCGCATGTATGAAAACGAAAAAGAAGTCGGCCTCGGCATGCGCGATTCCGGCTTGGACCGAAAGGATTTCTTTGTGACCAGCAAGGTCTGGTGGGAAGATCTGTCGCCCGAAACGATCCGTTCGGAAGTCGACGCCAGCTTGGAAGCGCTACGGACCGACTATCTCGACTTGGTGCTGATCCACTGGCCGAACCCCGATTATTCCCTCCGCGATACCATCGTCACTCTGAAAGAACTGAAGGACGCAGGTAAAATCAAGCTCTACGGGGTAAGTAATTTCACGCCCGATCTTTTTCACGAGGCCATCGGCTATGGCGATATTTTCGCCAATCAGGTGGAGTATCATCCTCTCCTCGGGCAGCAGCGTCTGCTTGATCTCATTCGCGATCTCGACAGGGCGCTCATCGCCTACGCGCCACTCGCCCAAGGAGCCGCGATCGGCTATCCGGAACTTGAGGACATCGGCAAGAAACATGGCAAGAGTTCCGAGCAGGTGGCGCTGCGTTGGCTGATCGAGCAAGACAACGTTCTCGCCATCCCCCGTTCGTCCAATCCCGAACATATCGAAAGCAACTTCGACATCTTCGACTTCGAACTGGATGAAGCGGATCGCGAGCGCATTGCCGACCTGCCGAAGGACCAACGTCAAATCGACCCCGATTTCGCACCGGATTGGGAAAACGATTAGTCAACCCGAAGAGAGTTTCAAAGCTATGAACAAATACATCCAGGCATTCCTCGAACAGGACGACGAAAAACTTCTCGAGCACCGCTGCGAGGCGATCCCGAAGGAGCGACTCACCCTACCGGAGCCCCGATTCGTCGACCGCAGCTTCGTCAACTCCGACCGCTCCAACCGGGTGCTCGGCAATCTGGAGTGGCTCTACCAAAACGGACGCCTCGGCGGCAGCGGCTACATGTCGATCCTGCCGGTCGATCAGGGTGTCGAGCACTCGGCGGGGGCCAGCTTCGCTCCGAATCCGGACTACTTCGATCCGCGCAACATCGTGACGCTGGCCATCGACGGCGGCTGTAACGCGGTCGCCTCCACCGCAGGCGTCCTCGGGCAGCTGGCGCGCGAGTTCTCCCATCATATTCCCTTCATTCTGAAGCTCAACCACAACGAGTTGCTCAGCTATCCGAACACCCACGACCAGATCTTTTTCTCCGATGTCGAACGGGCCGCCGATATGGGCGCCGCCGGCGTGGGGGCCACCATTTACTTCGGCTCGGAGGAATCCAACCGCCAGATCGAGGAGGTCGCGGCCGCCTTTTCCCGGGCGCACGACCTCGGGCTGTTCACCGTGCTCTGGTGCTACCTGCGCAACGACGCCTTCAAGCATGACGAGCAAAACGATCAAACTGCGGCCGACCTCACCGGCCAAGCCAACCACCTCGGCGTCACCCTGCAGGCCGACCTGATCAAGCAGAAGCAAGCCACCCACAATAGCGGCTACAAGCGTCTGGAAAACTACGGCAAATTCGACGAGGCCATGTATGACGAACTCTGCTCCGACCATCCCATCGACCTCTGCCGCTGGCAGGTGGCCAACTGCTACATGGGCCGCATCGGCATGATCAATTCCGGCGGCGCGTCCTCCGGCAACAACGACTTCCAGCAGGCCATCCGCACCGCCATCATCAACAAACGCGCCGGCGGTTGCGGCCTGATCTCCGGCCGCAAAGTCTTCCAGCGCCCCCGCGATAAGGGTGTCCAGCTGCTCCATGCCATTCAGGACGTCTACTCGGAAGACGAAATTACGGTGGCGTAAACCGTTCAGGCCTCACACTTCGACAACATCACTCAAGCCAGAATATACCATGACAGATAGCAACGACTCCATTCACCAGAAAGTTATCATTATCACCGGTGCCAGCAGTGGCCTCGGTGAGGCCACCGCCCGCCGTCTGGCCGGCAGAGGTGCCCGACTCGTCCTCGCCGCCCGCCGTGACGACCGCCTGAAAGCCCTGACCGAGGATTTGAAAT
>Ga0102943_1001375_pt1 | contig 15306 bp, 13 predicted proteins | sample SalPonC_black_MG_FD_78174 | JGI IMG/M metagenome (GOLD analysis project Ga0102943, IMG submission 78174) | Salt pond soil microbial communities from South San Francisco under conditions of wetland restoration - Salt Pond MetaG... | ecosystem: Environmental > Aquatic > Marine > Intertidal zone >...
GTAAGCATCTTACTTCATCAGAACTGGTTATTCTGATTGGTTAAAATGATTGGTTAAACGAAAAACCCGCCGAACGAGGCGGGTTTTTTGTTTATAAGAAATGACAAGCATCTTGTATAGAAATAATGCAGGCGGGGTGGGTTTTTTAGAAAGAGTTGAGAAAATCTGTTAAAGAAGTAACCTTTTTTAAAAACTCCCGTTAGAGTACCAGTAAGCATCTTACTTCATCAGAACTGGTTATTCTGATTGGTTAAAATGATTGGTTAAAACAAAAAACCCGCCGAACGAGGCGGGTTTTTTGTTTTATCAATGTATCCTATTTAGCAAGCTCTTTATCCACTCGGTATTTGCATTGGTCGAAAACAATTGAGAAAATCTGTTAACGACGTAACCTTTCTAAAATATCGGCGTTTATAAGGCAGTAAGCATCTTACTTCATCAGAATTGGTTACTCTGATTGGTTAAAATGATTGGTTAAATAAGAAACCCGCCAAACGAGGCGGGTTTCTTATGTTTTATAGTTTGGGTAAACTCTGTTAGTCAATCACAATTACCAAATACTTCGATGCTTCCCAAAACCGCATGGGCTCTAAAATAGTTAGCGTTTTTTCCTCTTCTCCTTCCAGTTTGTAAGTCTCAGATGGATGAGTCGTGATCAAGCTGACTTTTTTTGCATTGAGAGGTATGCTGCGAGTTCTTGTCATATCTATTCGGGCGAAGAAGTCTTTATTGAAATCGTTTTTAAGTTGTTTGGTTCCGGCTATCCCTATGATATCTCCTTTCTTCTCAATCACTCCTGCTTCCTCCAGTTCCTTGAAGGTTCCAATGGCGTAATAAGCCGACGTGATTTCATCGCTTTGCATCTGAATAAGATCGGCTTGTATTTCATTTCTGAATTCGGCTGAGTCAAGCATCTCATTCAATATCTCAATTGTGAAATTTGCTGCCGTCAAGTTCTCTTTGAGATAGGAAACTTGCTCTTCTTTCGTTTCTATATCTTCATTGAGCTGTGAAATCAGTTTTTTGAAACTTGTTACTTCGCTGCCATAATCCGACAGCTTCGTGTTTAATCGACTGATGGTGCTTTTATTTTCTTGCAATAGATTATTGATGGCCTGAATATCTCGCGTTATTTCTTCTCGAGTATCCTCACCCGCCTTGAGCTCTCCTGCGCTCAGCGAAATGGATTTTTCTCGTTCGCTGATCAAAGAAAGATTCTGCTGGATGGCTGTAAAGCTCTCTTCAAATAATCTCATGGTAGAATCCTTCATCACCAATTGATTTTCTAAAGAGTCGTTTTTCATTCGCAGCGATTCCATTTCTGTTTCAGCCTCAGGGCTTACACAGGAGCTCAGTGCTGCGAAGATTAAAAGAATAAGTGCTACGTTTTTCATGTTAAGTCTGTTCTTGTTTTGAGAATCAAATATGTAAATTATTAACGGACTCGTAGCACCGACCGGTATTTTAATCCTCAATTATCAATGTCTGACTACCAAACGCCTCACTGCGTAGTCACCTTTGCGGTTGTAGGCTTTCACCAAATATATGCCTTCGGTCCATTCTAAGGTGTTCAGCTTTAGTTTATCCGATTTAATGTCACTCTGTGTATGGACTATCTTGCCTAGTAAGTCAGAAACGACAACCTCTTTCATTTCTGAAAGCTCAATTGAGATTAAGCTTGAGGCGGGGTTTGGATATATTGCGAGTTCCGGCTCGCTATCAAGGGTCTCAGTTGATAAGAATGAATTGCAATTAAAATACGAAGGGACCGAGAGATAAGAGAATTCTTGAAAAATATTTTGGCTTGAGTTGTTATAGCAATAGGTGAAAGCCTCGTAGAAATTAAATTCTTCATACAATACAGGCATCAGTAAATCGGATAAAAACCCAACACCTTCAACGTAGATTTTCATCACTTCACTTCCTGTAGACGGAAAGTCAGTGAGCCAAGCCGTTCTGCTTTCTCCGTCGATTGTATACGTTGTGTCGTTCAAGATATTCACTTCATTGCCTTCAAAATCCTCGTATAAAAAGAAAGAATCTCCTTCAGTTAAGCCGAAATCGTATAGGAGCAGTTCTTCGTTTCCACCGAATAGGATTTGATCATCCTCCTTAAATCGAATGAATACTTGCCTGGTTTCCTCGTTTTCTCGAAGGTATGCTTCATCAATAAAAGGATACTGATAAGAAGACGGCGCTCGGTCTACATCCAGTATTCTGTAGGATATACCACTGATGGTTGTGTCGCCCTGCAAAGAGTATTCGACATCGGTCGTTGAATCTTCTGATGGTTGAGCATTGTCAACCCCATACACCTTCCATACTGGATTTCCTTCTAAAAAAGGTGTGTAATCTTGACTGACCAAAAAGTAAGGACTAATCGTGAATGCTATTAAAAGTAGAATATTTTTCATGTGAGTGTAGTTTAAAATCGGATGATAAATAGGTCAAAATCATGCCAACGATTCCTAATACCCGATTCGCACTCCTGAGGGCCGAAGCCGAAGCAGCGTCTGTTTCTATTCTGCATTAGTCCGGGGACGTACTTCCACAGATTAATCCACCAAAGACATACCTTGTTTGTGGTATTTTAATGGTAGCGCTTTGTCCGAAGGCTTTTCGGTTGTATTATTGTCGTTGTTTAGACTCATTTTAAATAGCACAGAATGAATTCGGTTACCGCAGATACCATCAGTACCAACCAAACCGTTGAAATTGTTGATCTCGACAGCAATGAAACCGGTCAGCGATTGGGCGAAATGGGGTTCTGGCCAGGCAAGAGTATCACACTCGTTTTATCCGCTCCTTTTGGAGATCCGATGGCATTTGAAGTTGACAATACCGTTATCGCTCTTCGAAAGAATGAAGCTCGATTAATCAAGGTCAAGACTTCGGCGGCTTAATATATGGCCAAGTCTGATAGCTCACCCCTTATTGCCCTCACAGGAGTTCCTAACGTTGGCAAGACTACACTCTTTAACCGACTTACAGGGCTCAATCAAAAGGTAGGAAACTACCCCGGAGTCACCGTGGATAAGGTCATCGGTCGCATGAAGACCTCAACGGGTTCTGTTGATATTCTCGACCTTCCGGGAACCTATAATCTTTATCCGAGATCAGAAGATGAAAGAGTCGTTTTCAGGGTACTTTCCGGGTTGGAACCCGGAATAGACGTAGCTGCAGTATTGACTATTGCAGATATGAGCAATCCTGAGAGAAGTCTCTTTTTGGTGACCCAACTTGTGGATATGGGGTATCCCACGGCGCTCGTTCTCAATATGGAAGACCAAGCTAAAAGAGAAGGCTTGGAAATCAATAAGATATTACTTCAACGGTTACTGGGTATCCCGGTCTTCACCGCTTCGGCAGACAAAGGGGTGGGTGTAGATCAGATTAAAAAGGCAATTGAAGAGAATGGGTTTTCGCAAGGCCGCAAAGTAGTTGACCCCGCCGAATTCTGTGATGAATCACTTCTTCTTAAGGTCTCGGGTATTACCAAGCAAAGCAATCCTTACCAAGCTCTCCAAGTGCTGAAGTTTAGAGACGAAGAGGAGCAAATTCCGAAGGATATTCGCGAGCGTTTGTCGGAGTTGGTGGATGAGTATAATTTCAAGCCCGATCAGGTTCAACGCCGAGAAACTAAAATTCGGTACAATCATGTTAGGGAAATCTTAGCGAAATGCTTGAAATCGCCCGAAAAAAAGAGAGCCGGCCTAACTCGGAAGCTAGACGGTATTCTCTTGCATCCCGTTTTTGGATTTGGAATATTTTTGGCCATTCTCTTTCTGGTTTTCCAAGCTATATTTTCGTGGGCGGAAGGCCCCATGGATTACATTGATAGTTCATTTGCTTTCTTGTCCCATTGGTTTTCTGAATTTTTGCCGTCCGGTGCTCTCACCGATTTACTGACCGAAGGAATTATTCCGGGGCTGGGTGGAATCGTCATTTTTGTTCCGCAGATCGCCTTGCTTTTTGCCTTCTTGTCGCTTTTGGAAGGAACGGGCTACATGGCTCGGGCCGTCTTCATCACCGATCGCGTCATGAGACCTTTTGGCCTTAATGGCCGTAGCGTAGTTCCTTTGATTTCGGGATTTGCTTGTGCCATACCCGGAATTATGGCGGCACGAACCATTTCAAATCGAAGAGATCGGCTAATCACTATTTTCGTCACTCCCTTTATGAGCTGTTCGGCTCGACTACCCGTGTATATCGTATTGGTCGGATTGCTATTTCCCGAAAGTGATTCTACTTTCTTCAACGCTAAGGGTAGTGCATTTTTTGGACTTTACCTCTTGGGTATTTTAGCGGCATTGGTGTCTGCCGCCGGCATGAAAGTCATTATGAAAAATGAACGATCAGGAACCTTAGTTTTAGAACTTCCCCGCTACAGAATACCACAGCTGCGTACGGTTCTTACTACTATGTATGAAAAGTCCAGAACCTTTGTATTCGAAGCAGGAAAGATCATTCTTGCCATCAGTGTCATATTATGGGTGTTGGCTTCCTACGGTCCGGGCGACTCTATGGAAGAAGCCGCTTCCACCGTCGCTTTGCCGGAAGTCAAAACGGAGCAAGCAATGGAGGAGTATCGTTCTCAGGTTTCATCCAAAGAAATACAAGCCTCATATGCCGGAATAGTGGGTAAGTGGGTTGAGCCGGTTATTGAGCCGCTCGGCTACGATTGGAAAATCGGGATTGCCTTAATATGCAGTTTTGCTGCACGAGAAGTATTTGTAAGCACCGTAGCGACTATATACAGTATCGGCGCAGATAGCGAAGACATTCAAACCCTTCAGGAATTACTCAGCGAAGAAACGAGGGATGATACCGGCGAACCAACTTTTACCAAGGCTACCGTTTGGTCACTTCTGGTGTTTTACGCTTTTGCCATGCAGTGCATGAGCACCATAGCCATTGTAAAAAGAGAAACGAAATCATGGAAGTGGCCAACTATCCAAACGGTGTATATGACCGCTCTCGCTTATGTAGCTTCTTTACTCGTTTATCAGATGCTTTCGTAACTTTGCAATATGCAAGAGATCATTGTATTCATCCTTTTTTTTAGTGTAATCGCGTACTTTGGTTACCGCAGATTATTCGGGAAAAAATCGCCCGGCTGTTCATCTTGTGAATTTAACCCGGAAGACTAGTTGTTTTCAACCGGTAACTTAGGCCATAGAAATTTCCTGATTTTTTCATGTATCAATAACTCATACAAAATACCTGATAATGATGATAAAACAGTTTTACTTCATAGTGCTCGCCGCTGGTTTCCTTTTTTCGTCTTGCTCTACTGAGCCCAATCGTGAAAGCACCGTAGACGAAGAATCGCTTATAACTGAAATGAGTATTGTTGGTGAGGAGGTGAGTTATCAGTCCGATTCAGTAACAATGAACGGATACATTGCCTACGATGAAACGGACACCACCCAAAGGCCCGGAGTGCTGGTGGTGCATGAATGGTGGGGACATACCGATTATGTGCGAGAAAGAGCTGATATGCTTGCAGAGCTTGGTTTTATAGCCTTGGCCGTCGATATGTATGGCGATGGTAAGCAAGCAGAACACCCCGACAATGCCAAGAAATTTTCGGGAATGGTGATGCAAAATATGGAGTTGGCTGAGAACCGATTTACAGAGGCAATGGAAGTCTTAAAAAAACACCCTCAAACCGCAGATGGTAAGATTTCGGCCATTGGGTATTGTTTTGGCGGCTCATTGATTTTGGCTATGGCCAATAAGGGCGTAGACCTCGACGCTGTCGCCGCTTTTCACAGCGGAGTTCAACTGCCCGTGGCCCCGAATGAAAAGCTTCAAGCAAGGATTCTTGTGCAGAATGGAGCCGACGATCCCTTTGTGAGCGCTGAGAGTGTTGCAAACTTCAAAGCGGCTATGGATTCTTTGCAAAAATCATATACCTACGAGAGCTATCCGGGAGCGGTTCATGCGTACACCAATCCTGAGGCTGATAGCTTGGGAAAGAAATTTGACTTACCCTTGGCTTATGATGCAGAGGCAGATGCTAAATCGTGGGAGCGGATGAAGGAGTTTTTTAGTGAAGTTTATCCGGAGATGGATTGACAAGATCATCTGAGATAGTTTTCAATTCAAAAGGTTAGAGCTCTTGCTACAAGTTTGCTGCAGCATGATTGCAGCCTACAATGATATCGGCCGCGACGTTTTAAGGAGGATTTTGGATAGGAAAAACTATAATTTTTCCCTTCAGTATAGCTAATACTGTTTCTTTATTCTCAAAACTTTAGTTTCTTTAGCTACCAATCTGAAGAAATTAATGTCCACCATCAATCAAGATCCTCTAATAGTCGAATGCGCTTGGGAAGTTTGCAACCAAGTTGGCGGTATTTACACAGTTATTCGCTCCAAAGTTCCCGCAGCAGTTGGTCGCCACGGCGATAATTATTGTCTTCTAGGACCGCTGGAAAGCGACGGCATATCCGCTGAATTTGACCCAATATCTAATTTGAGTGACCCAATCGGTCGCACCGTCGAGAAAATGCGCAGCATGGGATACGAAGTGTGGTATGGCACTTGGCTCGTCACGGGCAGACCAAAGGTGGTCTTACTCAATCCTCAAAATGTATTTAACAGGCTCGAGACCCTCTATCGCCATCTCAAAACCGATCATGGTATTACTGCTAATACGGGGGATGCATTGCTGGAAAAAATGGTGCTCTGGGCAGATTTAAATCGCACCTTCTTCACCATTCTGAGCCGAGAAGTGCTCAAAGGAAAACGGGAAGTAGTGGCCCATTTTCACGAATGGATGTCTGCGCTGCCCATACTTGATATCGCGAGGCAAGAACTCCCAATTTCTACCGTATTTACCACTCATGCCACCATGCTGGGAAGGTATTTGGCAGGAAATGATGTCGATTTTTATAAGGATCTGAGTAAATACAACTGGGAACTTGAGGCCAGACGATATGGCATATTACCCCAAGTTCAAATTGAGAGGCAGTGCGCTGCGGTGGTAAATACTTTTACCACGGTAAGTGAAGTGACGGGGAAGGAATGTGAGCACCTCTTGGGGAAAAAGCCGGATGTGATTACACCAAACGGTCTCAACATCAATAAATATGTAGCATATCACGAGGTTCACAATCGCCATGAAGAGTACAAAGACAAGATCCACGAATTCATCATCGGCCACTTTTTCAATTCCTACGATTTCAACCTGGACAATACGATCTACTTTTTCACGTCAGGTCGTTATGAATACCGAAACAAAGGCTTTGATATTACACTGAAAGCACTGAAGTTGCTCAACCACATGATGGTGAAAGAAGGGGTGAATAAAACGGTAGTCATGTTCTTCATTACGAAACGCCCTACCTGGTCTATCAATCCCGAAGTACTTGAGTCGCGAGGAGTAATGCAGGAGATCAAGCGAAATTGTGAATCCATTGAAAAGCAATTGGGAGAACGACTTTTCTACGCTGCCGCATCATCGAAAGATGAGCATAAACTTCCCGATCTGAATGAGTTGATTGACGACTATTGGAAGTTGCGTTACCGCAGAACTATACAGAGTTGGAAAACGAAACAGTGGCCAATAATCGTCACCCATAACTTGGTCGACGATATCGATGATGAATTATTGAGCTTCCTACGCAACGAACAGATGGTGAACTCTCCTTTGGATAAAGTCAAGATGGTCTACCACCCTGATTTTATCGATTCAACAAACCCACTTTTCGGTATAGATTATGGCCAATTTGTAAGAGGCTGTCACCTGGGTATTTTCCCTAGTTACTACGAACCTTGGGGATACACGCCTTTAGAGTGCGTGGCGCGTGGCGTGCCTACCGTTACCTCAGACCTTTCCGGCTTTGGTAAGTACGTAGAGCATATGGACGACGATCACGAGCACAAGGGAGTTTACGTCTTGAAAAGAGAAAAAGAAACGGACAAAAAATCGGCAGAAAATCTGGCGAAATATCTCTTACATTTTGTCAAATCCAATCGCCGTTTCCGAATGTTTCAAAGAAATAAGCTGGAAGATTTCTCAGAGGATTTTGACTGGAAAGTGCTTATGGCTGCTTACGACGAAGCTTATGATCATGCCCTTAAAGCAGTTTTTCCCCAAAAGAAAACCACCAAAGCAAGGCCTTAATCTTTCTCCGGTTCTGAAATGTATTGTTCTATTGCATCTGCAATGTAGGCCTTGACGACCTCGTATTTCTCAGGAAACTTTTTCCAGGTGAAGTCTTCAATGGTGGTAGGCAGGTCGCAAAGCTGAACGATTTCAATCTTGTGATCATTTAGCTTGCCTGACCACGTAACCGGTTTCCACTTCTTTTTTCCCTCTTTGCGCTTTTTGCGTTCAGAAGAAAGTCGAAACGTTCCTTTTAATCTGCGACCACCTTTAAAATTGAATTTTCCTTCTACACCTTGCATTCGAAGAATTGCCGATTTAATTCGGGGGTAGCGAAATTAGCAAAGCAAGTGCAGATTATCAATGGTTTTTCATCAATGCTTTGAATTTTTATTACCTCGAGTTTAATTAATTGTTAAATTTTTTCCTATCCGATTGTCAACTTAGTAGCCGTTTTGCTGCCTTTGTTAGTGACTTCCGTGAAAGATTGGTATAAATGATTTTCCCGGAAAGATATTAATAAGCTAAAGTCTTAATAATATGTACTTTTGCGCCGCATTTTGAGTGCTTAGTGTCATTTTAACTACCGTTCAATTAAGACCAATTAAAAGTGAAAGAAGAGTACAAAAAGTGGTATTCACCAACACTTGGGAAAGACATGGAAATGCTTGTATACGGGCATTATGGAACTCCCCTGATCATTTTCCCAACTACATTGGGTCGTTATTACGAAAGTAGAGACTTCAAGCTAATTGAGTCTGCACGACACCTGGTAGATGAAGGAAAGGTAAAGATTTATTGTCCTGACACAATCAATGACTTGAGTTGGTACAACAAGTCTATTCACGCAGCTGATCGAGTGAGAAATCACATCATCTTTGAGAAATTCATCAAAGAGGAACTGATTGATGCCATTCGCCACGAATATGGAATTCAAAAAGTAGCAGTGGGTGGAGCCAGTTTTGGTGGCTATTCTGCCGCCAATTTTGCTTTCAAAAATCCACACTTGGTCAGTCATTTGATCAGTATGAGTGGGTCATTTGACATTCGATCATTTATGGACGGGCATTACGATGACAATGTTTACTTCAATAACCCCGTAGACTATTTGCATAATAGCGACCATCCCGAGCTCTGGAATCTCAACATTATATTGGGCTACGGTGAATGGGATATATGCAAGGATGCAAACCTGACTCTCTCTGGTATTCTTAACTCCAAAAATATACCTCATTGGCTCGATGAACGCCGATGGGCTGAGCACGATTGGCCGCTTTGGCGAATGATGTTCCCTGATTATATTTCTAAACTTTAACAAGACCTCTTAAAATAAATACCCATGAAAAAGATTGGAATTCTTTTCGGACAAGAAAACACCTTCCCACAAGCATTCATCGACCGAGTGAATAGCAAGAATGTGGATGGAATTGTGGCAGAAGCCGTAAACATTGAACAAGTGCGTCAAGGCAAGGCGACCGATTACGCAGTAATCATAGACCGCATCTCTCAAGACGTCCCTTTTTACCGCGCCTTCTTAAAAAACGCAGCTATCGGCGGAACGGCCGTTCTCAACAATCCGTTTTGGTGGAGTGCCGATGAGAAATTTTTCAATAATGCCTTAGCTCTTAGTGTGGATGTAGCAGTGCCAAATACAGTATTGCTTCCTTCTCACGAACGTCCGAATGATACCGACGAGAACTCTTTCAGAAACTTGGAATTTCCATTTAACTGGGACTCCATATTTGAATACATCGGATTTCCGGCATACATGAAACCCCATTCCGGTGGTGGCTGGAAAAGCGTATACCGAGTGGAAAATCCGGATGATCTATTTGCCAAACACAGGGAAACGGGACAGTTGGTAATGATGCTTCAGGAAGAAATTGAGTTCACCGAGTACTTCCGTTGCTACTATCTGGGGGGCGACCGAGTTCAGATCATGCAGTACGAACCACGCAATCCTCATCACTTGCGCTACATGAGGGATGCTGATCCGGTTGACCGGAAAATTCTGGACAAAGTTCACGAAGGAGTTATAAAACTGAACCATGCGCTTGGATATGATTTCAATACGGTCGAGTTTGCCGTTCGAGACGGAATCCCTTATGCCATTGATTTTTGTAATCCTGCACCGGATGCTGATATTCATTCTGTTGGTGAGGACAATTTTGAATGGATCGTTGAGAATGCAGCAAATTTGGCTATTGAGAGAGCGCAAGCGCATATAGAAGGCCAGATGAATTTGACTTGGGGTAATTTTGTAAAAGACCAAGTACCTACCGCAAAAAAGACTTCGGTTAAGAAAGCTGCAAATAAACCCGCCGGAAAAAGCGCAACTGCAAAGTCTGCACCTGCTAAAGCGGCAAGTCCTAAACCTGCCACGAAGCCGGCAGCAGCTAAGAAAGCTGTAACTGCTAAGAAGCCGGCACCCGCCAAAAAGGCGACCCCCGCAAAAGCCGCCACAGAAAAAAAAGCGACTCCTAAAAAGGCGAAAGCAGCTACCCAAAAACCAACTCCGACAAAGAAAGCGGCCACTTCTAAGGGGGCCACAGCAAAGAAAGCCACTCCCGCTAAAGCGAGTGCAGCTGAAAAGGCCGCCCCTACAAAGAAGACCGCTCCTGCTAAAAAAGCTAGTGCGGCAAAGAAAACAACAACAGCCAAAAAGTCGGCCACAGCTCCCAAGGCTAAAAGAGTAACGGCGACTAAAACGACGGCACCTGCAACTGAAAAGACAACTGCTTCCGCCAAAAAGGTGAGCACCAAAAAGGGAAAGGTAAGTCCGAAGAAGTCTTCTGAATCCTAGAAAGGACGAAGGATATGCTTTTTACACTCGGCATAGAGGAGGAGTATCAGGTCATTGATCCGCATACTCGAGAGTTGGTCTCTCATAAGCAGGAGCTTGTGAGGCTGGGGGAGGAACTATTGCCCGATCAAATCAAAGCCGAGCTCCACGAATCCCAAGTTGAGGGCGGGACGAGCATATGCCGAGACATCCTTGAAGCGGAAGATCAGGTAAAGCTCCTGCGCAAAACCATAATTGAGACCGCCGAAGGGCTGGGACTGGCTATTGGTGCCGCGGGAACTCATCCTTTTTCGAGTTGGCAAAGTCAGACTATCACCCAAAATGCGAGATACGACGAGATCATTCTCGAACTGCAAGACGCGGCCAGAAGCAATCTCATTTTTGGGATGCACGTGCATGTGGGTATTCCCAATAGAACCCTAGCGCTACAGATGGCGAACGGAATGCGGTATTTTTTGCCACACCTCTATGCCTTGTCGACAAACTCTCCATTTTGGGAAGGCCGAAACACGGGGTTTAAATCATTTCGCTCAAAGGTGTTCGACAAGTTTCCCCGAACGGGAATCCCCGAACATTTTAACAGTCTTCCCGAGTATGATCGCTTTTTAGAGCTTTTGGTGAAGACAAAATGCATCGACAACGCCAAGAAAATCTGGTGGGACATAAGGGTTCACCCGGTTTATCCCACCATTGAGGTTCGTGTATGTGACGTCACCCTCAGAGCTGATGAAACGTTGGCCTTGGCGGCAATGATTCAAGGTTTGGTGGCCAAACTTTACAAGATTCACGGATTGAATTGCAGCTTCAATAATTACAGCCGCACATTGATCAACGAGAATAAGTGGCGCGCCGGCCGGTATGGCGTTGAAGGTAAATTAATCGACTTTGGAACGGAAGAAGAGAAACCTTGCAAGGATTTGGTCTTTGAAATGCTGAACTTTGTAGATGATGTGGCCGGCGATTTAGGATCTAAAAAGCACTTGGGATACGTTGAGAAAATTCTCTCAGGTGGCACCGGCGCTGACCGACAGCTCAAAGTTTTCTCAGAATCTCAGGATTTAAAAGAAGTCGTGGATTTCATGATTTCAGAAACGAAAGAATTCAAATGATATGAGGGCAAAACTAGCTCTACTCGATATGTATGAAGGGGCTCCCAATCAAGGGATGCGCTCGATCAAAACCATGCTTGACAAGTATGCGGAAAAGATTGATTACCAAGTCTTCGATGTAAGAGCCAAGCATGAAATTCCCGATTTGTCCTTCGACATGTTCATTTCTACCGGCGGTCCGGGAAGTCCGCTCGAAGGAGACGGAAAATGGGATGTAGCCTGGAAAAGATTGATTGACGACATAAAGAATCACAATTTGTCTACCACCAATCCCGCAGAGAGAAAATACGTCTTCTTTATCTGCCATTCTTTCCAGATGGCTTGTCACCATTTTGAGCTGGGAGAGATCACGCGGAGAAAAGTCTCCTCCTTTGGCATCTATCCTTGTCACAAGACGAGAGAGGGCAAAGAAGATCGTCTGTTAAGAGATCTTGCCGACCCCTATTATGTAGTAGACATTCGCGATTGGCAACTTATTCAACCGCGAAAGAAAGTGTTCAGGGATCACGGAGCGACGATTTTGTCGTTAGAAAAAATCAGAACCCACGTGGAGTATGAAAGGGCCATCATGTCCGTTCGTTTTTCTGACGAAATGGCCGGAACTCAATACCACCCTGAGGCTGACCCTTACGGAATGAAAATTCATTTTGCAAAGGAGGAGAACAAACAAAAGGTATTGGCCAATTATACGATTCGCAAATACAACAGTATGATGAAGCAGTTGGAGGATCCTGAGAAAATAGAGTATACTCATAATACGGTAATCCCTGCCTTCCTCGACAATGCACTGGATAAACTGCAGATTGAAACAGCGACAACGGTCTAAGAAATGGATAAGAAAATGAGAAGTTGGTTTAATACCAACTTTACGGAAGCTAAGTACGACGCATTCAAAGCCTATATAGCAAGAGCGTACAACCACACACCTGCTTTTCGGCTTGCCGAAACTCCGGTTTTCTTTGACAATGCACTGAAAGAAAAAGTACTTCAAGCCTGTGAGGATATCAATCAAATTATTCTTCAACCGAATTTTAAAGAACTGACAAAAGGGGCGATTAAGCATCCTGATTTGGTGGTGCCAAATGAAGATTACCACACCCGATTTCTTCAAATGGATTTTGGTATTTGTAAGAATGATAAAGGTGAAATCGTTCCGCAACTCATCGAGGTTCAGGGCTTTCCTTCGCTGTATTTTTTTCAGGACTTGCTCTACAAATCATACATTGAGAATTTCAATATCCCCGATGAGTTCACCGTGCATTTTGATGGATTAGACTCTTTGCGATATCTCGAACTCCTGCGCAAAGAAATAGTCGGTGATTTTGACCCGAAACAAGTCGTTCTTCTGGAAGTAGAACCGGAAAAACAAGTGACTTATATCGACTTTTTGGGTGCTGAGGCACACCTTGGAATAAAAGTTCTTTGCATTAGTCAACTCATAAAACGAGACAAGAACTTGTTTTATCAGGATGAAAACGGAAATGAAATACAAATCCTCAGAATCTACAATCGCGTCATTTTCGATGAGCTAAAACAGCGCCCTGATCTAAAACGAGAATATTATTTCCACGATGAAGTGGATGTAGAATGGGTAGGACACCCCAATTGGTTCTTTAGAATTAGTAAATACACCATGCCGCTTTTTAATAGTCCTTATGTACCCGAGTGCTACTATCTCGATGAACTGCATGAGTACCCTGAAGACTTGGAGAATTACGTGTTGAAGCCGCTCTATTCTTTTGCGGGAAGTGGCGTGAAATTGAATATTTCTCCCAAGGATTTGGATGAAATCGAGGATAAAGAAAATTTCATCATCCAAAAAAAGGTGAAATACGAACCTTTGATCGACACACCTTCAGGTCCCGCCAAGTGCGAACTTCGAGTGATGATGATATGGGAAAAAGGTGAAGCCAAAGTAAGACTAGTCAATAATCTGGTACGCATCTCAAAAGGTGAGATGGTAGGCGTTCGCTACAACAAGGACAAAGACTGGGTAGGCGCCAGCGTCGGTTTCTTTCACCGAGACTAGAGAGACTTCTCAGGAGCAGGGGCACTGGCGTGAAAATCTCTTGCAATTCTCTCTGTGTATGCGTCGAGTTTCATCCGTACGTCATCGTATTTATCGGTAGCGATGATCATACCGACGTGCCAAGGCTTGCTAATTTTCCAAATCACTTCGGGATCATTGAAAACGCTCATGTCAGGATGTTCATATCGACTCAGTGACACGACAATGCCTGCATGTTTTTTTTTGTCTTTGGGAGCGGTATAAACTTCGTCTTTGGCCATGGCGTTCTCTATCCGAGCCCATTCTTTCCAGAGATTGACACCACTGGCTGCCTCGACCATCTCTGCCAAATGAGCTCCACCTACGCGAGAAGATGTCTCCAGAAAAAAGTATTCACCCGTTTCATTGGATTTAATAAACTCAGTGTGCGACGCGCTGTATTCCATCCCAAATGCCTTCAGCACTTTCTTATTCAAGGCAGTCAAGGCTTTCTGATCAGGGTCGGTCATTGCCAAGGTCTGCGAACGAAAGATTCCTCCTCCGTGAGCCACATCGAAAGGTGTGTCGAGGTATCCGCTCACTCTGGAGAAAACAACTTTTCCACCGTAGGTCAATGCATCAGCGTGAAACACTTGGCCCGGTGAAAATTTCTCCAAGAGGTATTTGTGGCGGTCATCACCCAGCTCATCCAAGATGCGCCAGAGTGTTTCTTTGTTCTCGATTTTTTTGATTCCAACCGCCGAGGCCTCTGATCTGGGTTTGATCATCCAAGGTGGCGAAACGGTATCGGCGTATTCATTGATCTGTGCATTGTTGAACAGAGCCGTAAAAGCAGGGACGGGCACGTCCTCGGATTTCGCTTTGACCCGCATGGCCAGCTTATCGCGAAAGTACCGACTCGTAGTGTCGCCCATTCCGGGTATGCGAAACTGTTCTCTCAGGCGAGAGACTTTTTCCACGTCAAAGTCATCCAAAGCCACGAATCGATCAATGCGAATTTCTCTCATTTGATAGGCCACTGCTTGTATAAGGTGGTTCATATTCCAAGTGCCGTCTGCCTCTTCTTCCATGTAGAAGACTTCGTCGATGTGCTCCCAAGGCCAGTTTTCATTCTTGAGTTTTAAAGAGGTAATCAGGTATACTCGATTGCCGGCTTCTTTACAGCCGATCAGAAAATCTTCTCCTTTAAAATAGGAGGAAACGCATAGAAAAGTGTGTTGGTCGTTCATAGCGAGATGGTTATTCCTTTATTAGATTGAGCATAAAGGTA
>Ga0102943_1001377_pt1 | contig 15290 bp, 15 predicted proteins | sample SalPonC_black_MG_FD_78174 | JGI IMG/M metagenome (GOLD analysis project Ga0102943, IMG submission 78174) | Salt pond soil microbial communities from South San Francisco under conditions of wetland restoration - Salt Pond MetaG... | ecosystem: Environmental > Aquatic > Marine > Intertidal zone >...
GGTTTACCCATTTATAAAACAAACCGCAAATTGCAATCTATGAGCATAACCCTCCGGTTCACCGGGGGGTATGGTTGCTACCCAACCAATTAAAACAGGCATGGACAGCATGTCTGCGCCAGCGAGATAATTGTCCGATAATAAATATTTTACAAAAAAACCGATCCTGAAAACAGGACGGGTTCAAATACAATTAATTTATTAACTATCTCAATTTTACGTTACCATATTTGGTTCTAATATCTACTTTTGCATTTGTTTTTTCATCTTTGCCTACAATACCTTCAACAGATAAAGAGCTATTTTCTTTAATACGGTTCACTCTTCCGCTTTCGGGATAATCAATATCGGCATATTTTGCATAACCGTCTAATTGATAAGAAGCACCCTCTTCTATTTTAAATTTTATTCCACCATATTCATTTTCAACATCAATTTTCTCAAATGTTTTAGGAATAAAACCTACAGCTATCCCACCATAACGATTATCTATGTCAAATAATTTGGTAATTTTGTTAAATTCTAATTCTGTATAAGCCGTTGTACCCACAAAATTATTCAACGTTCCTATTTTATAATCATCGTATTTAGATTCACAAACAATAGAGCTACCCTGGTCAACAAATAACTTTGAGTACTTTGTAACAGCAATTAATGCTTTACTTTTTTCAATTTCTAATTGAGAGTATTTCAAGGTAACATTCAGCCATTCACACTCATCTATATTACCATTAGAATATCCAAGGGATATTTCACTAAACGGCTTTATTTTGCCACGTATAATTTTATTAATTTTCAGATTCCCATATTTTACATCTACTAATGCATGTCCGTATATCTCATTAATAAATACATTTCCATACTTATTTTCTAAGTTAAGGTGAATGTTTTTGGGAATTTTTATATCATAATCAATACTAAACTCTTTTTTATTATCGCTAAAAGTGAAATTCCATTTACTAAATTTTTTGTCAATCGTTGTAATGGCTTTTATCGTATTTTCCTCTTGCGTTATATCCACCTGGATATATTCGAGCAATTCTTTGGCTTTATCTTCATTCCGGTGATCAACCGTAATGGTTACATCAATAACTACCTGATTTTTATCCCAGTTATTGATATTTACATCACCAAATTTATTTTCGATAAAGAGCAGAGTATTTTGATCGGCATTAAATTCCTTATGCAAATCTTTGGAGAATTCATCAGTGGCTGAATAAGCCGCTGTAACTATTATTATTTGTATAAAAAATAGTATTAAGACGGATTTAAATTTGTGTGCTTTCATAATTATCAGATTTTTCTTGTTCAGTATTTTTTACTTCATGTAACTGTGTTAATATTTGATTCATTACTTCAACTTTCAGTTGATAATGCTGTATCATCGCATTGATAACTCTGTCGTCGTTTGGATTCATGGTTAAATCTTTTTTCAGGTTTTCATAGATTGAATCCATCTCGTTTAGTTCATTCACTAACATTTCTTTTTGTGTACTATCCATAAAAGCAAAATCATTAATTTCATTGTATTTCTGATTTACCAGATTGGCATAGTACATTTCAACTTCCCGGTATTCAGGGGAAATTTCTCGTAATGCAATCCCGTTTTTGGTAACTGGCGGTGCCAATGTTTTGTCATAAACCCAAAGGCCCGAGATAACAACCAACAGGGCAACAACAGCAGCTTTAAGTATATAGCCTAACGTAAACGTTTTCGTTTTCGTTTTCGTTTTGCTTTTGCTTTTATGATGTTGGTTCAGTTTCTGCTCGAATCGCTCAAAATGCCCCTCATCGGGTTCAAACGAATCGAAAACCGAACGATTTTCATGGATTATTTTGTTAATATCTTTCATATTTAGTTGGTTTTTGCTTTTTCTTGTAAATTTTTCAATAATTTTTGTTTTGCTCTGGCACATTGTGATCGTGATGTTGAGCTGTTAATATTCAATATTTCGCTTATTTCATCATGATCATAACCTTCAATTAAATAAAGCGATAAAACAATCCGGTAGCCATCCGGCAAACTGTTTATTTCGTCTCTAACCTCTTCTGCCTTAATTTTCACCTCCTGTTCGTTGATCATTTCATTTTCATCCTTTTTTTCTTTTAACTCAAACAACGAATCTTCAATCGATTCCATATCGAGTTTTCTTTTTCTCAGCTCATCAAGCGAATGATTAATGACAATCCTTTTTAGCCAGGCCCCAAAACTTACCTCTCCTTTATAGGTTTGAATTTTATCAAATGCTTTTAAGAACGATTCCTGCATAATATCTTCAGCCTCGAGGCTGTCATTTACAATGCGTAAACAGGTATTAAACATTGCTTTATAATACAGTTTATACAACTGAAATTGCGCTTTTTGTTCGCCCGATTTACATCGGTCAATAATATCCTGATGGATATTCCGGTAAATATTTTCCTGTTTATTCATATTCCGATTTAAAGACGTTAAAAAAATGAATTGCGCTGCATAATCATCACAATTTATTAAATTTTATGTAAAGAACCTTTTTAACTTCTTTATTTAAATACGTATTTATAATTAAAGTGCTGCATGAGTTTACTTTTTTCTTATGTTTTGTAATATACTCCTGACTTGTAACTTTATGATTAGAATTGATCTATTTTTGCGCTTTTAATCTTTAAAATATTAATAAATGAAAACACAAAAAACAAAACGCATATTTAAAAATGTTTTAATTTTTAACGAATGGAAAAGAAAAAGCTATTCGGTTTTTGCCAGTTTACATAAAATTGTCAAAATTACGACACTGAATCTGGCCTACAGTATTGTACTTTTACCCGTTCAGGTATTAAGTCAAACCGATACATCTAATATAAAAAACCATAATTTAGATGAAATAGTAGTAAAAGCGCAAAAACCACCCATCGTTTCTTCTCAACTATCAAGAATTGTAACAACGGTAGATAACGATGAAATAGAAATAATGCCTGTATCCACTATCAATGAAGTACTTGAAACTTTTTCAGGGGTTGACCTAAGACAACGAGGAACGAATGGCATACAGGCAGATATAAGTATACGCGGAGGTTCTTTCGATCAAAACATCATTCTTCTTAACGGAGTAAATATCTCAGACCCTCAAACGGGGCATCACAGTTTAAACATTCCAATTGATCTTAATTCGGTTGAACGTATTGAAATTTTAGAGGGTTCCGGTTCAACTATTTTTGGTCCGAATGCATTTAGCGGAGCAATTAATTTTATTACCAACCAATCGGAAACTAACTACACGAAAGCCAACATCTCATGGGGTGATTTTGGACTCTTTACAACGAACCTTTCCAGTGCATACCGTGTAAAAAACACCCGCCAATTTATCTCTTTTTCACAATCGATGAGCGATGGATATATAAAAAACACCGACTTTAATCAGTATAATCTTTTTTATCAATTCAATCACGAAGCAGATTATGGTAAGATTCATTTTCAAACGGGTTATACCAATAAGCAATTTGGAGCTAATAGTTTTTATACCCCGGAATACCCCAATCAGTTTGAACATATTAAAACAACATTTGCCAGTTTAAAATTTCAAACCGGAGAAAAATTAAAAATGAGTCCAGTCATTTATTTCCGCAGGCATCAGGATCGATTTGAATTATTCAGGGATAATCCAGCCAGCTGGTATACAGGACCTAATTATCATTTAACCGATGTATACGGAGCTACCATAGATGCTCGCATGAGTACCCGCTTAGGAATAACTCTTTTGGGTGCTGAAATAAGATCAGAAAATATTTTAAGCAATGTTTTAGGTGAACCTATTAATGATTCGATTAAAGCAATTGGAGAAGAAAATGGCTTTTATACAAAGAGCTATAACAGGACTCTGTCTCATTATTCAATCAAACACTCATTTACAATTTCAAAACTAACGGTTAATACCGGATTATTGGCCAGCTGGATTTCAGACAGCCCTTTAGATTTTAATATCTACCCGGGGATAGATTTCAGTTTGGCTATCACAAAACATCTCAGCGGATATGGAGCCATCAATAAATCATTACGACAGCCTACCTTTACCGATTTATTTTATTCAGGGCCTAAAAATATTGGCAACCCCGGTTTAAAACCGGAAGAGGCGTGGAACTATGAAACAGGGCTTAAATTTCATCATTCAGTTATAAAGTCAGATTTACATTTCTTTTATCGCGATGCAGAAAATATAATAGCCTGGATAAAACCTATTAATGCATTACCCTCTGACCCATGGGAGACACAAAATTTAACGGATGTAAATACTTTCGGATTTGGGACAAATCAACGGATACAATTCCATAAAACCATATTAAAAAAGTTTATTCACTATATTGACTTAAAATATACCTTTTTAGACCAAAATGTTTATTCGCCAAATTTTGACACCAAATATTCGGTAGATTATTTAAAACATCATTTCATTTTTCAATCGGCTCATCAAGTTACAAAACATCTTTTTTTTAGCTGGAATGCTAAATATCAGGACAGAGCAGGCAGCTTTCAATATTATGATCCAATAGAAAAAGCTTATACCCGGGAAAAAACATTTACTCCCTTTTGGCTTTTGGATGTAAAACTTAACTATAACTTATCGTGGATAAATGTTTATACAGAGATAACTAACGTTTTAAACCATCAATACTATGATATTTCAAATATATACATGCCCGGTAGATGGTTTAAGATGGGTGTAAAAATCACCCTAAACTATTAACAAAAAGTAAAAAGTTACAAAATATATTAAATTTAATCCGCTGAAAATATTGATTTTAGAATATTTTTATTAATTTTGTTGTGAATCCTAATCTATAATTAAACCAAATTACACAATGAAAAAATTACAATTATTACTGGTAGCCTTTGCACTAATTAGTTTTACTGCATTATATTCTTGCGGCGGTTCAAAAGAAAAAGCTGAAGAAAAAGTTGAACAAGCATCTGAGCAGTTAGAAGATGCAAAAGAAGAAGTTGAAGAAACTGCCGAAGAAGCAGCAGATGAAGTTAAAGATGCAACTGAAGATGCAAAAGACGTTGCTGAAGAAGTAAAAGAAGAAGCTGAAGATGTAGTTGAAGATTAAACTAATTTGTGCGAAAGAAAAAAAATTAAAAAAGCAGGATGTTATGTCCTGCTTTTTTCATTGATATATACTTTTTTTTATTCTTCTTCTTCCAGTTCTTCGGCAGCCTCCTCTAACTCTTTAGCTGTTTCTTCGGCAGCCTTTTGGTACTCTTTTAACATCTCGTTGGCATTTTTCTCATAACTTTTAGACATTCTGTTTATTGAACCACGGGTAGCCATTCCAATAATAAAAAACAGAATAAGCAAACCACCTAATACATAAGATACAATTTTCGCTGGCTGGTCACTTCCTTTAAGTGAAACTGTAACAGCTATATACAACAAATACAATGCATACAGGTTAATGGCTAAACTAATTACTTTGCTCAGGATAGTAATACCTCCCAGAAAACCAAAGAATGCACTTAAAGGCATAACTACCATTATAGCAGCAGCTACGCGCATACTGGGTTCAAACTCGGTATTACCTTTTGATATAGATGAGATAATTAAAACAATTACTCCTCCGATAAATACTCCTATCACGGCAGCAATAATGGACCATATTAACGCAACAAATCCAACGCCACCACCAAACCATCCTGAAGCAGCCGATAAGTTAAGTAAACTCCAAATTAATGCAAAAATACCTGCAATTGCACCATAAATTAATGCTTTAACAATAGGTTCTCCTATTCCGCCGGTAGTTTCCATGGTTGAGAAATACTCTTTTGGAGACAAAAGGGTTTTCTTTGAATCCTCAAAAAATTTTTTAAAGCTAAATCCTTGATCACTCATAATGTTTTATTTTAAGGTTAAGTAATAATTAATAGATTTTTAATTAAAAAAAGATAATTAATTTTTTGTCCATTTAAAAATACAAAAATTTATCTATTAATAAAATCAGAGATTCATTATTTTGACAATTCTTGTTGTTTCATTAAAATTGTCTCAATTTTTTTAGAAAATAAATTGAAAAAAATGAATCATTCCGGTAACCACTTTCCCTTTTTCATAATCTAATTCAGAACCAAAAAGGCTGTGAGGAATAATATATATTAAAAATAAGATAATGGATGCTATCAGCGTTGATTTATAATTAACCTTTTTACGATTAGAATAAACAGCAAACATCCAGAAAAGCACGCCCAACAATGTTTTATTATCGGTTAAATCCCATCCCAGTGGTATTCCTGTCCATGCCTGACCAAAGGCATAATATTGAACAATCGGGCCAAATATCATTCCACCGCCAAGTAATAAAATCAGGGTTAACCTGCCATAAAAAACCTGTTGTTTGAGTTTTCCCAAAGCAAATAAGCCGGACAAGTTAGAAATTAGCATAGCTGCAAACATCAAAAAAATATGTGGTATCAATGCCCAATCCGGAACGGGTCCTTTAAATCTGATAATTACTTTTTCTGTAGATTGAACATCCCCTGATTTTCCTACCCGTACATAATATTCTAATTTACCGGCGGGCGGCTGTTTTGGAAGATATCCGGTTAATTTACCGTTTTTGTTGTTCAATTCAATGCTTTTCCATGAGTCAGTAGTTGGATACCTTTTATAAAAAATTTCCCCTTTTACTCCCGAATCGATCAAAGGAATTTCAACCTTACAATCCTGTGTAGAAACATGACTACGGGGTAGTTGAAAACTTACGGCCGTTTTTTCCAATTGTATGGTTACCTCTTTGGGTTTTGTAGGCCCTGTTTTACGTTGATAATATGCTGATGCTAAAGTGATAACTATAGCCAGTATCCAAAATAATGTTTTTTTCATTTTTTTAACAAGATTATAATTGAACGATAAGTACTTTTCTTTCTTTTTCCCGGATCACTTCAACGGTAATAATTTGTCCGGGTTTCAGTTTATTTAATCGTTCCATGTATTCGTAAATATCGCCAACAGGCATACCATTCATAGCAACAATAATATCGCCAGATTTCATTCCTGCTTTATCGGCAGGTTTTCCCTTTATTACCAGGTCAGCACGTAGTCCTTGTTTTTCTACACCCGAAAAATCGGGCATAATACCCAGAGTTACTTTTAATTCACGGCGGTTATAATCGCCGGCAGGCTTTTTGGGACCTGCCTCCTGAAACGTTAAATTCACCTGTTGGGCAGATAAATTATATGCCGACTCGTAAATAAATCGCGAAATATCTACCAACCCGTCAAAATTTACTGCTCCTACTGTATCATTCGGGGTATGATAATCGATATGTGCACCGGTAGAATGAAAGAATACCGGGATGTTTATTCCATAAAACGAAGAATGGTCAGAGGGTCCGTATCCTTCTGGAGATAATCCCAATTTAAAACGATACTCTTTATTTATAGATTTAATGATAGAATCTGCTTCGACAGATGTCCCCACCCCGCCAATTTGTAAACTACGGTCATTTTTTAACCGTCCTACCATATCAATGTTTATCATTGCTGAGATTAATGAATCTGCAACAGGCAAATGGGTAACAAAATGTTTAGAGCCCAATAATCCCATTTCTTCCGCTCCAAAGGCAACAAAAAGAAAATTGGTTTTCAGGCTGTCTTTATGTAAAGCCAGTTTCTGAGCAATTTCTAACATAGCTGCAACACCTGATGCATTATCATCGGCACCATTATGGATAGCACTTGTATCGGGCATTCTGGAACCAGTACCCTGGCCGCCAAACCCTAAGTGATCATAATGAGCTCCAATAACAATATACGGATACTGAATATCCTGGACAAGCTGAGCTACTATATTATAACTCTCATTTACTTTAGCCTGAATATCTGTTTTTATCAAAACCTCTGTTTGTAGGTTAAATGAGCTGGAAGATTGAGGTTCATTGAACGACTTTTCCAGTTGTGCGATGGTAAGATTTTGTTTCGACAACATTTGATCAGCAACTTCTCTTTTAATTTGTATAACCGGAATAGGAAGTTTTCCTTCGGGTTTATCCAGCGACAACAATTCATCTGTTTTATCAAATTGTGGCCCGGACACAAAAATAACAGCAGAAGCACCCTGGTCTTTAGCTGTAATAGCCTTTGAACGCAATCCTGTATACGAAGAAAATTTATCCTGCAAATGGTCAGGTGCACCACGGAGAATTAAGGCTGTTTTTCCCCGGATATTGACATTGCTATAATCATTATACTGAAAATTTTCATCATCAATTTGCAAACCATACCCGACTAACACTACCTCTGTTTTAATTTCTGCTGATGCACTGTACGATAGTGGTATAAAATCCTTATTTAAACGAGAATCCTTTTGGTGAAAATGCAATCTGTTATTCTCACCAGCTTTAATCTTCGAAACTACTTCGAACTTTTGCAGGCCCTTATCATAAAGCAGTTCTAATCCCGAATAATCTAAAATATCAGCTATATATTCTGCTGCCAGGCGATCTTCATCAGTGCCCGGAAATCTACCTTTCAGCGAGTCGCCCGATAAAAAATCTATGTGTTTAAACAGGTCCTGACGGGTAATTTCAGGACTCAGGGAAATGCGTACACAAGAAAATGCTCCAATTAGAATAAATATATAAAGTGCTTTTGATACCCATTGATTTTTTTTCATAAGATTACCAGTTAAACGTTGAATAATAGGTTGCAATATTTCCTTTATTATCGATAACAAACAATTCCAGTTCATGTTCTTTCTTTTTTTCAATTCTTTCGGGGTCGATAGAATAAAATAACAGGTCGTTTTTGGCATCGTATTCAAATAAAGCCCATTCATTGTCTATAAACCCGTTAAATGTCTGAATACCTGAAAGCTCATCTTTAATAGTAAATTTCATCTGGCCGTCCGGATGAATATTTGTTCCATTATATATTACAGGCTTTATAGATGGAGCTATGGTATCAACAAAAACAGCGTACGAACCAAAAGAACGTGTTTGGGTGGTTAAAAAATCTCCTTCTTTTTCGCCACCGGCAAATATTAACTTTTCATCCTTGCCATTTTCACTCTTTTCTATTTGAGCGATAAATGCTTTATCAGAAAGTTCAGGGGGTAAGTTTTCTGTTCTTACAGTCAATTCCATTTGCTTATGTAACGGGGTATGCGAATGGTGAATATGATGAACTTTTGAAAATGCATTTTCCGGTTTTACGTCATAGCTGTAATCAAAATAAATAGTATCGTAGAGCGCTTTGGCAGGAATTGTTACTTTCACCTCTGTAGTATCAAAAAGATTTTCTTTGTCCCAGTACATAAGCTGCTTGTGCTGCTTATTATTTAAATCCGGAAGAGGAAAATTTTCATAAGCCTGAACATCAAATGCCAGGGTAGATTTATTGCCATAAACATCTGTGGCAACAATTTTTATTTCATGTTTTTGGTTTTTATTAAAATTAAAAATTCCACGATTATCCAGATGATTATAAATAGACAGTTGGTTATTGGGATCGACAAACATTTTCTGAACTGTTTTTTTTGTTCTCATCTTTTCGGCATAATCCATATGGCTTTTAATATACCCTGTTTCGGCAAAAGATATTTTATTAATCGTATGTGAATAAATTTTCAAAGAATCGACAAATAAGCTTAAGGTATAAATTCCACAGGGGTTATTCGAATTATTCAAATAATCGTTGATTTGTACTCCAAAACCTACAGTTCCTGAAACAGCAAGTTCATGCGTATCTTTAACCGTGTACAAATGATTGTTTTTTTCCACTTCAACATTTACTTTTTCAGCCAAATGGTTTACCTGGCTTGAGCTGCTTAAAGGGTAAACAGATAGTGAATAAAATACGGGGGGAATCTGGTCGGTAATATCAAAATTAAAGAACAAAGGATTTACGGGTATTTGCCGGTTGGTTTCCCTGATTTCAAAATGCAGATGAGGACCGGTAGAGCTGCCTGTATTACCAGAATATCCGATTAAATCGCCTTTTTTAAATTTTAACTGGTTTTTCTCGGGAAAATAGTTTATTTCAAAGGTTTGGTTTTGGTATTGCAAATCTTTCACCAATTTATCCAGTTTGTTGTTAAACCTGCTTAAATGAGCATAAACCGTTGTGTAACCATTAGGATGTTCGATGTATAATGTTTTACCATATCCTCCGGCAGAGATTCTAATTCGCGAGATAACACCATCTTCTACTGTAAAAACTTTTTTCCCTTCGGTGCCGTTGGTTTTGATGTCAATTCCTGCATGAAAATGGGAAGTACGTAATTCTCCGAAATTTCCAGACAGTAATATTGGAATTTCAACAGGCGAACAAAAATTAATTTTAGGATGGTTTATCTGACTATAAATGAAGCTACTACTAATAAGAAAAGAAAAAATTAAAGCGATCTTTTTAAATTGCATTATTTTATATAATTTTATAGAAATAAAAAAATTGGTTTTTAGCACAACAAAACTAAAATTTAATTTGTTTTATTTTAAATTATAAGAACGAATATTTTTAAAATAGTTTAAGCTGTATTATTTTTGCAGTGCTGATTTTATAATAAAATGGCAGTTGAACAAAGTGTAATATTAGATCATTTAAAAAATAAGGTACAAAAGGTTTTTAATCTTTACGATCGATTAAAATCTGAAAATGCAGCATTATTAAAAGAAAAAAACGAACTTGAAAAAAAATTAAAAGATAAAGAATCTGAAATAGAATTTTTAAAAAATAAACACAATAAATTAAAAATAGCAAAAAGTATTTTGGCATCTACAGGCGATAAGCATGATGCCAGAATTAAGATTAACAGGATTGTGCGGGAGATTGATAATTGTATTGCTCTTTTGAATAAATAGAATAATATTAACTATAATGGACGAAAAATTATCCATAAGGGTAAATGTAGCTGACAGGTATTATCCACTAAAAATAGAACGCAATGATGAAGAGAAAATCAGAAAAGCGGCTAAAATGATTAATGAAAAAGTATTGCAATATAAGCAGCGATACTCGGATAAAGATGTTCAGGATTTTTTGGCCATGGCAGCTCTTCAATATGTGATACAGGTAATTGAAAATGATAATACTGAAGAATCATCGTCTGTTATTGAAGAAATAAAAGAAATTGATAATCAAATAGAAGACTTTTTAAAAAGAGAATACTAAACGTTCTTTACATATAAAAATAATAGCAATAGCCCGCATTATTTCTTTAATGTCTGTAAAACTCAACACTTAAACAATTGGAGCCAAGCTTATTTGGTCAAGGGCAGGCCCCATTCCGACTCGTTCGGAATTCCTTCGGGAACAGGGGAAGGCCGACATCAAATAGCAGCTCCACCCATGTCAATCTGGGGTTTTTAAAGAATTAGAGAAATTAATGCGGGTTTTTTATAAATTAAAAAATTAATACATATGACAATTACAACAATATTAGGAGTAGTTTCTTTACCCATTGTAGCAACAATTGCTGCCGGGGGTGGTTTTGTTGTCGGAGGCTTTTTATCCTATTTAATATGGGATAAAGCACTGAAAAGTAAAAGCACCAAAATTATTAAAGAAGCAGAAACAGAAGCCGAAGTAATACGAAAAGACAAAATTTTACAGGCAAAGGAAAAATTCCTTCACTTAAAGAGTGAACATGAAAAAGAAATTAATGAAAGGAATAACAAATTAATTGCTGCCGAAAATAAGTTTAAACAAAAGGATATTGCACTATCGCAAAAAATGGAAGAAAATCAGCGCAGAAAGAAAGAGCTGGATGCCATTCGCGAAAACTTACAAGTGCAAATGGATTTGGTAGAAAAACGAAGTGATGAGTTAGACAAAACACATAAACAACAGGTAGAACAGTTAGAGGCCATATCAGGTTTGTCGGCTGAAGAAGCTAAAGAGCAGCTGATAGAATCATTAAAAGCAGAAGCAAAAACCGAAGCCATGTCTCAAATCAATGAGATTATGGAAGAATCTAAAATGACTGCCAACAAAGAAGCCAAGCGTATTGTTGTCCAAACTGTTCAGCGTGTAGCTACCGAAACAGCCATTGAAAATTCTGTTACTGTTTTTAATATCGACAGCGATGAAATTAAAGGACGAATTATTGGCCGCGAAGGAAGAAATATCAGAGCCCTTGAAGCTGCCACGGGTGTTGAAATTATTGTAGATGATACTCCCGAAGCGATTATTCTTTCGGCTTTTGACCCGGTGCGAAGAGAAATTGCCCGGTTAGCACTTCACCAATTGGTTACTGACGGAAGGATTCATCCGGCAAGGATTGAAGAAGTAGTTCAGAAAACTCAGAAGCAAATCGAAGAAGAAATTATTGAAGTAGGAAAAAGAACAGCGATTGATTTGGGTGTTCACGGATTACATCCTGAGATTATCCGGTTAATCGGTAAAATGAAATACCGTTCATCTTATGGACAAAACCTGTTACAACACTCGCGCGAGGTAGCCAATTTATCGGCTATTATGGCTTCGGAGTTAGGATTGAACCCTAAATTGGCCAAACGTGCCGGATTATTACACGATATTGGTAAAGTGCCCGACGATGAGCCGGAATTGCCACACGCCATATTAGGGATGAAAATTGCCGAAAAATATAAAGAAAAACCTGAGATATGTAATGCTATTGGGGCTCACCACGACGAGGTAGAAATGACCTCACTTATCTCACCTATTGTACAGGTTTGTGATGCTATTTCCGGTGCACGACCGGGAGCCCGACGCGAAGTGGTTGAATCGTACATTAAACGATTGAAAGATTTAGAAGAGCTTGCTTTGCAGCATCCCGGCGTAATGAAAACCTACGCGATACAGGCAGGAAGAGAATTACGCGTGATTGTTGGAAGCGAGAAAGTAAATGATACGGATGCTGAAAAATTATCGTACGAAATATCACAAAAGATACAGAATGAAATGACCTATCCCGGACAAATCAAAATTACGGTTATTAGAGAAACCCGGGCTATCAATTATGCTAAGTAATACCATTGCATTACCTCAAAAGCTCTGATTTTTAATTGGAGCTTTTTTTATTTATAGATTATTGGATATATTCTGTACATTTGAATAGAAAAAATGGAGAAAAGAAAAAATAATAAACCAACTGGTAATAATTAATAAATATTGAGTCTGATGAACATCCGCATGGTAGACCTAAAAGGTCAGTACGAAAAGATTAAGCAGGAAATAGATAGTGAAATACAAAAGGTAATTGATACCACGGCTTTTATTAACGGCCCGAAAGTAAAAGAATTTGCCATCCACCTGTCGGAATATTTAGGCGGAACCAATGTGGTACCCTGCGCCAACGGTACCGATGCTTTGCAAATTGCTTTGATGGCATTAGATTTGCAACCCGGCGATGAAGTGATTGTACCGGTACACACCTACGTAGCTACTGCCGAAGTTATTGCTTTATTACAGCTAGAACCTGTTTTTGTGGATGTTGACCCTGATTATTTTACCTTAGATGTTTCACAGCTTGAAAGCAAAATAACTCACAAGACCAAAGCCGTTGTTCCGGTTCATATCTACGGACAATGTACCGATATGGAGCCGTTGATGGAGATTGCCCAAAAGCACAACCTGTATGTTGTTGAAGATACGGCACAAGCAATTGGAGCCCAATATACCTTTCCGGACGGCAGAGAGGTTTTTGCCGGGACCATCGGGCATATTGGAACCACCTCCTTTTTCCCGTCGAAAAACCTGGGAGCTTTTGGCGATGGAGGAGCTCTGCTTGTGCAGAATAAAGAGCTGGCGGAAAAGTGCCGCATGATTGCCAACCACGGGCAATCTGTAAAATATCATCATGATATTATTGGATGTAATTCGAGGCTGGACACCCTACAGGCTGCCATTCTGGATGTAAAACTGAAATATCTGGATACCTATTCACGAGCCAGGCAAAAAGCAGCTGACTATTACAACGAAAAACTCAACACTATTCAGGGAATAAAAACCCCGGCCATTTTGTCCCAATCGACGCATGTATATCATCAATATACAATGGTGCTGGACGAATCTATTGATCGTGATAAACTTAAAGAATATCTAAAAACCAAAGGTATTCCTTCGATGATCTACTACCCTGTCCCACTCCATCAGCAAAAAGCTTACGACAAAAATAACCGCAACGAAAGCTTTCCGGTAACCGAAAAACTATCTAAAACGGTACTTTCATTGCCAATTCATACCGAAATTACCACCAACGAACAAGATTTTATTGTATCTTCGATACAAAATTTTTTAAGATAAAATAACTGATTAGAGAAATATTATCATGCGTTTACGCCCTGATGAGATAAAAGCCATAAAAGAAATCATTCAATCATTTGATTCAGAAGCAAAAATTTGGCTTTACGGATCAAGAACTGATGACTCTAAACGTGGTGGAGATATTGATTTATTGATTTTTAGTAAAAAAATAAATTTTAGTGATAAGCTAAAAATTAAATCACAACTATATCCAAAAATCGGTGAACAAAAAATAGATATTTTAATTGCCCGGGATGACAAGCAACCATTTGTTCGTATTGCTCTTGAAAATGCTGTTTTAATATAGTACCATAAGATAGCTCATTATGAAAACACAAAACGATTATTTAAAAAATTTAAAAGATAATATAGAAATACTTGAAGAAGCTGTTTCCTGGCTAAAAAGATCATATACAAAATGTTTATCAATAGATTTAAAAAAAGAATACACTGCTGATGAATTTGATACTTTTGAAACGCTTACCAGTCGTTATGCAAGAGTAGTTGATATTTTAATTCACAAAGTTTTTAGAAGTATTGATTTTGTAGAGTTAGTAAATGGAGGAACAATGATTGATGTAATTAATCGATCACATAAAAGAGGATTATTTGAAGATATTGATGAAATAAGACAGATAAAAGACTTGCGAAATGAAATTACCCATGAATATGTAATGGAAAATGTAAAGGATGTATTTATTGAAACTTTCAGATATACACCTCAGTTATTTAAGATTATAAATACAACCAAAGCTTATTGTGAAGACTTATATAAAAAATTTTGATAGCAAAAAACATGGATTACTTTGCACACGAAACAGCGGTTATTGACGAGGGGTGCCGGATTGGTGAAGGAACCAAAATATGGCATTTTTCGCATATTATGAAAAACAGCAGCATTGGCCAACACTGTAATATCGGTCAGAATGTAGTGGTATCGCCTGATGTAATTCTGGGTAACCAGGTGAAAGTACAGAATAATGTTTCGATCTATACCGGGGTAATTTGTGAGGATGACGTTTTTCTGGGCCCTTCGATGGTTTTTACCAATATCAC
>Ga0102943_1001379_pt1 | contig 15276 bp, 13 predicted proteins | sample SalPonC_black_MG_FD_78174 | JGI IMG/M metagenome (GOLD analysis project Ga0102943, IMG submission 78174) | Salt pond soil microbial communities from South San Francisco under conditions of wetland restoration - Salt Pond MetaG... | ecosystem: Environmental > Aquatic > Marine > Intertidal zone >...
GCAGTCGACGCAGAAGCGGCGGTCGGAGGCCTCGGTCCGCTCGTAGCCCTTGAGCCTGTCCTCGCCCTTCGTGACCGAGACCTTGTCCGGCGCCCAGAGCGCGAAGGCGTTGATCGGCCCCGCGGACCATTCGCGACAGTCGACGCAGTGGCAGTAGCCCTGCGCGGCCGGCTCGCCCTCGACCTCGATCTCCACCGCGCCGCAGAAGCAGCGTCCCGTCGCCGTGTCGGCCATCTCTGTCTCCTCCCCGTTGGTGCGCGCCGTCCGCTTCGGGGTCGTGGGTCCTGCGCGGCGCGCGGGGCGCGGGCCCTCCGTCTCGACGCCGCCGAGGGCGGTTCAGCCCTCGGCCATGCGGCCGCTGCCGCCGGCCGCCTCTGGCATGTCGAGGAACTTCGGCAGGGCGTCGGGCATCTCGATCATCCGCTCGCCGTAGAAGATGTGGATCGCGGGCTCGAAGCCGAAATCGGGCAGCAGCGCCGGGTAGACGTCGGTCATGGCGCCGCCGCGGATGCGGGTGCCGACGGCGCCGCCGCAGCGCCCGCAGCTCAGCCGTTCGGCCTTGCCGGCGCGGGAGAACGCGACCAGCCCGGCCTCGCCCGGCAGGATCTCGACCTGCTCGGACGGCCAGATCGCGTAGGCGGTGACCGGCCCGGCGGACCATTCGCGGCATTCGGTGCAGTGGCAGAAGCCCTGCAGCGCGGCCGGCCCCGTGACGCGCAGCCGTGTCTCGCCGCAGAAGCAGCGGCCCTCATGCGTCGTCCCGTCCATCCGCCCCGCTCCCCTTCGGCCACCCTCTCGCGGGCGAGCCTAGCCGCCGCCGGGGCCGCGCGCCAGCGGCCTCTGTCCACCGCCCCCGATCCGCGCTATGCCGCGCGCGAGACCTGAAGGAGACGCCTCCCATGAACGACCTCAACATCCCCAGGGGCTCCACCGCCAAGAGCGCCTACGTCCTGCGCCCCTCGCTCAAGGAGGGCGAGGAGCGGCGCACGCTCGCGGTGCTCGTGCAGAACGAGGCGGGGGTGCTGGCGCGGGTGATCGGGCTGTTCTCGGGTCGCGGCTACAACATCGAGAGCCTGACGGTGGCCGAGACCGACCACGTCTCGCATCGCTCGCGCATCACCGTCGTCACCACCGGCACGCCCGCGGTGATCGAACAGATCAAGGCGCAGCTCGCGCGGATGGTGCCGGTGCACGACGTCCACGACCTCAGCGTCGAGGGACCTTCGGTGGAGCGCGAACTGGCGCTGATCAAGGTCGCCTGCACCGGCGACGCGCGGGTCGAGGCGCTGCGCATGGGCGAGGTGTTCCGCGCGCGGGTCGTCGACACGACGCTGGCGAGCTTCGTGTTCGAGATCACCGGCGCGCCCGACAAGATCGACGCCTTCGTGGAACTGATGGCGCCGCTCGGTCTGGTGGAGGTCGCGCGCACCGGTGTCGCGGCCATGGCGCGCGGGCCCGAGGGGATGTGACGTCGCGAGGCCGCCTCGGGACGAAGCCCGTCGCGGAGGACCGCCGGCCCGGCGAAACGTCCTCGCCCGTCCGCCTTCGACCCGACGGCGTGCGGGAACGCCGTTCGCGCCCTCGCGCCCCGACGCAGGGCCGTCGGCCGAGGCGCCGCCGGCGGTGGATGCGTGCCTCATCCGGCGAGCTCGGCAGCGCGGCGGATCGAGCGGATCGGTCCCGGCGACCGCGGCCGCGCGGTCAGGTGAAGAGGAAGTCGTCGGGCGAGAGCGCGTCGGCCTCGATCCCGACGAGGATCAGCGTCGCGCCCTCGACCGAGACGGCAGCGCCGCGGCCACGGTCCTCGATCTCCAGCGCCGGGAGGCGACGGGCGCCGGAGGCGATCTCCACCGCGTCCTCGCCGGTCGCGAAGTCCCGCACCACGTCACGGCCCGCGCCGCGGGCCAGCACGAAGGCGTCCGCCCCGGCCCCGCCGAGCAGCCGGTCCGGCCCCGCGCCGCCGTCGAGACGGTCCCCGCCGGCGCCCCCGGCGAGGCGGTCCCCGCCGGCGCCGCCGGAGAGGGCGTCGGGCCCCCTGCCGCCGCCGAGGCGGTCGGCGCCGCCGCCGCCCTCTAGCCCGTCTCGCCCGGGGCCGCCGGCGAGGCGGTCGCGACCGCCCTCGCCCTCGAGCCTGTCGCGGCCGGCGCCGCCGCCGAGCGTGTCGCGGCCCGGTCCGCCCGAGAGACGGTCGCCTCCGGCCTCGCCCGACAGATCGTCGCGTCCCCCGCCGCCGGCGATGCGGTCCGCCCCGCGCGCGCCGTCGAGCCGGTCGTCTCCCGGGCCGCCCTGCAGCCGGTCGGCTCCGGCGCCGCCGTCGAGGCGGTCGCCCCGACCGCCGCCGCGCAGAAGGTCGGCGCCGCCGCCGCCGAAGAGGGCGTCCCGCCCGGCTCCGCCGAGCAGCGTGTCCGCCCCGCCGAGCCCGTGCAGCGCGTCGGCGCCGCCCGCGCCGGCGAGCCTGTCGCCGCCGGGCGTGCCGGCCATGATCTGCGCTCCCGGGCCGGCCGGCCCCTGCCGCGGCCCGTAGAGCGCGACGCCCGCCCGCACGTCGGCGAGCGTGAGGTCCGACGCCTCGAACGCCGTCGCGTGCATCAGGGACGAAGGGTCGTCGAGATGCGGCAGGCCGAGGGCGTGGCCGATCTCGTGCAGCACGACGGCGTGGAAGTTCCCGGCCCACGCGGATCGTGCATCGGGCTCGGCGCTCCAGGTCTCGTCGGGATCGAGGCGCACGGCGGCGCGCAGCAGCCGCTCCTCGGTGAAGCGGGTGACGGCGACGCCGAGCAGGCCGCCGGGACCGTCGAGCCGCGCCCAGCCGATCTCGATGTCCGCCGGGCGGAACGGATCGGATTCGACGAGGCGGATGTCGAGCACGGCCTCCCAGGCGTCCGCGGCTCGGCGGGCGAGATCGACGAAGGCGGGCCGGACGATGCGCGCGTCGAAACCGCTGAAGGCGTCGGTGAGCGCGGTGACGGACCAGGTCACGGTCCCGCCGGAGGTTCCCGGAGCGGCGGCGCCCCATTTCTCCCGGCCGTGTCTTGTGCCCATGCGGGCCCTCCCTGCATGCTGCCGCCAACTGCGGCGCGAGGGGCCGCGGGTCAAGGGAGGGACGGCATGACGGGCGGGATCGTGATCACGGGCGCGGGCTCGGGCGTCGGGCGGGCGACGGCGCGTCGCTTCCTCGCGGCGGGCTGGCGGGTGGCGCTGGCCGGGCGCCGGCGCGAGGCGCTCGAGGAGACGGCCGAAGGCGCCGCGGCGGCCCTGATCGTGCCGACGGACGTGGGCGACGCCGAGCAGGTGGCGGCGCTCTTCGACGCGGCGGAAGGGGAATGGGGGCGCGTCGACGCCCTCTTCAACAACGCGGGGACCGGCGTGCCGCCGGCGCCGATCGACGAGATATCCGTGGAGGACTGGCGCAAGGTGCTGTCGGCCAATCTCGACGGCGCGGTTCTGTGCGCGCGGGAGGCCTTCGGGCGGATGCGCCGGCAGGACCCGCAGGGCGGACGGATCGTCAACAACGGCTCGATCAGCGCCTACGTGCCGCGGCCGGGCAGCGTGCCCTACACCGTGACGAAGCACGCGATCACGGGGCTGACGAAGACGCTGGCGCTCGACGGGCGGCCCTTCGACATCGCCTGCGGGCAGATCGACATCGGCAACGCCGAGACGCCGATGACGGCGCGCATGACGCAGGGCGTGCCGCAGGCCGACGGCTCCACCCGGGTGGAGCCGGTGATGGACGTGGAGCACGTCGCCGACGCGGTGCTGCACATGTGCTCGCTGCCGCTCGACGCGAACGTGCTGTTCATGACGGTGATGGCGACCAAGATGCCCTTCGTCGGACGGGGGTGAGCGGACGGCCCCGCCTCGGGTCGGGGCGACGTCTTCGGGCGAAGCGTTCCGTCCTCGAGGCGATCGGGCCGCTCGGCGCCGAAACCGGGGACGGCCGGCGCGGAGCGGTCCGCGGGCCATCGGGCCGTTCCCGCGGCGGTCGTCGAAGGCGGCGTTCGCGTTCCGACGCGTGGCGTCGAACCGCTCCGCCTCAGCGGTAGCCGCGGAAGCCCTCGACCAGCCAGAGGGCGTAGCCGGTCTCGCGGTCGGCATGGGTGCGGAAGGCGCCGGTTCCGAGGGGGATCGCGCTTTCGAAGCGCTCGGCGATGCGCTCGGCCGCCTCCGGAGACTCGACCGCGAGCAGAAGCAGACGGTCGTCGCCGGGGGCGAGGCGGGCGCGGAACTCGAAATGGTTGTTGGGCGCCGGATCGGGCTCGTAAACCGCGATCTCGGAGAGGGGAAGCGCCCCTTGGAACACGCATTCCGAGAGGCGGCGGCGGTCGTTCGAGAGGAGGGCGTCGGCGCCCTCGGCCTCCATCGCGGTGAGCGCGAGCTCGCAGAACGGCCCGCCGATGCGCATCTTCTTGAACGGGTCGTAGAGGCGGGGCAGATCCGCGGCGTTCCGCGCGTAGAGACCGCCGAGGCCCAGGATCAGCACGAGGGCGAGCACGCCGACGGCCGCCTGCGCCGCCAGCGCCGTCCGCCAGCCGCGGGCGAGGAGCCAGTGGGCGGCGAGGATCGATCCGCCGACATAGGCCGGGGCGGCCCAGTTGGCGTTGGCGCCGGCGATCAGGGCCTGCACCGACATCGCGAGGAGAAGCGGCGCGGTCGTCCAGAACAGGATCCGGGTGCGCCAGTCGCCGGCCCTGCCGGCGGCCCAGGCGGCGACGAGGATCGCCGGAAAGGCGACGGGGCCGATGACGCCGAGTTGGGCCAGGATGAATTCGAGAAGGTCCGTCGGGTCCGGCGCGACGCCGGCGCCGGTGTCGGCGTTCTCGGCGAGGTGGGTGACCGTGACGAAGCCGTTGGCGGCGTTCCAGGCGAGATTGGGCGAGAGGACCAGCAGCGCCGCGCCGGCGGCGAGGAGCGCGCCGTCGCGGCGGGATTTCGTGACCGGCTCGCTCCGGGTCAGGAGGGCGTGGCCGAGCAGGCCGAGGGGGAGCGCGACGGCGGTGTATTTGGCGAGGAGCCCGAGGCCTGCGCCGACGCCGGCGAGCAGCCACCAGTGCCAAGGCTCCGGCGCCTTGGCGGGCCGGTCGAGCGCCCGGACCACGGCGTAGAGCGCGAGCGCCCAGCCCGCCATCATCACCGGGTCGGTGGTGATCAGAAGCGAGGAGACCGTGACGCCCGGCGCGGCCGTATAGAGGACCGCCGCCCAGAAGCCGGTGCGCGCGTCGAAGAGGCGGGCGGCGGTCAGGTGGATCAGCGCGCCGATCAGCAGGTGCATCAGCGGCGCGGCGGCGCGCAGGCCGAAGAGCGTGTCGCCGAACAGCTCGGTCGAGGCGCGGATCACCCAGCCGACCAGCGGGGGCTTGGAGTAGTGGCCGAGGGCGAGTTCCTCGCCGTAGGCCCAGTACTGCGCCTCGTCGAAATGGACGGGGATCAGGGGGAGGAGCAGCAGCGCCTCGCGCAGCGCGAAGACCGTGAGGAGCAGCAGCCCGGCGCAGATGTGCCAGCGGCGGGCCTCGGCGCGGGCGCGCCGGGCCTTGCTCGGACCCTTGGCGCGGCGGGGCCGGGCCTTCGGCGTCGGGGCGGCGTCGGTGGAGGGCATCGGATCGCTCGCGACGTCGGGGGGAGGGCGTTCGTCTTGTGCCCGAGCGCGCGCGGGCGGGCAGGTTCGTCTTGTGCCCGAGCGCACGCGGGCGGGCAATGGCAACGGCGGCGGCGCCCCTCGCCGCCGCGTCATGCGGAGATGCGCCGCGTCGAGGGACGTCCTTGCGCCGAGATGCGGACCGCAGGCCGGCCGGCCGCGAGGTGGAACGCGTCGGACCGCCCGTCGTTGGACATGAAAGGCCCGTGGTCCGCCGGGGGCCGGAACGCCTCAAACAGGAGAACGGCCATGGATCTCGTCAGTCTTCTCGTCTTCCTCATCATCGGCGCCCTCGCCGGATGGCTCGCCGGGCAGATCGTCAAGGGCGCGGGCTTCGGCCTTCTCGGGAACATCGTGGTCGGGATCGTCGGCGCCTTCGTCGGCGGCTTCGCGTTCCAGTTGCTCGGAATCTCGGCCGGCGGCATCATCGGGGCGATCGTGACCGCGGTGGTCGGCGCGGTGATCCTGCTCGCCATCGTCGCGCTCGTGACGCGGCGCAAGGACGTCTGAGGCGCCCTGCCGGGGCGGGGTTCCGGAACCGGGGGAAGCCGACGCGCGGCTCGGATCACTCCGCGGCAGCGGCCGCGGAAAGGCCGAGCCGGGCGCGGGCGACCTCGTATTCGCGGCCGATGCGGGCGACGACCTCCGCCGCCGGGCGCACGGCATCCACCGCGGCGATGCCCTGCCCGCAACCCCAGATGTCCTTCCAAGCCTTGGGTTTCGAGGCGCCGGCGGAGAAGTCCATCTTCGTCGGATCGCTCTCCGGCAGGTTCTCGGGGTCCAGGCCCTGACCCTCGATCGAGCTGCGCAGGTAGTTGCCGTGCACGCCGGTGAAGAGGTTGGTGTAGACGATGTCCTCGCCGCGCCCCTCGACCACGGCGGCCTTGTAGGCGTCGCTCGCGCGGGCCTCCTCCGTGGCGATGAAGGGCGAGCCGACATAGGCGAGGTCGGCGCCCATCGCCTGCGCCGCCAGCACCGCGTCCCCCGTGGCGATGGAGCCCGAGAGCAGGAGCGGGCCGTCGAACCAGCTCCGGATCTCCTGGATCAGCGCGAAGGGCGAGAGCGTGCCGGCGTGTCCGCCCGCGCCCCAGGCGACGGCGATCAGACCGTCGGCGCCCTTCTCGATCGCCTTTCGGGCGAACTTGTCGTTGATCACGTCGTGCAGGACGATGCCGCCGTAGGAGTGCACGGCCTCGTAGACCTCCTCGCGCGCGCCCAGCGAGGTGATCACCACCGGGACCTTCCATTTCACCATCGCCTCGACGTCGTGCATCAGCCGGGTGTTGGAGCGGTGCACGATCTGGTTGATGGCGAAGGGCGCCGACGGCGCGTCGGGGTTGGCCTGATCGAAGCGATCCAGCTCTTCCGTGATCCGCTGAAGCCAGACATGCAGCTCGGCCTCCGGCCGGGCGTTCAGCGCGGGGAAGCTGCCCACGGCGCCGGCCTTGCACTGGGCGATCACCAGCTCGGGGTTCGAGACGATGAAGAGCGGCGCGCCCACCACGGGCACGCGCAGGCGCTGAAGGATCGGCGGAAGGGCCATCGGCGGTCTCCTGAGGCGTAGGCGCGGCCGCCCGGCCGGGCGGCTGTCGAGCGGCATGGTGGCTCCCGCGTCGCCGCGGGGGAAGGGGCGTCGCCGCGTCAGGCGGCCGCGGGGCCCGGATCGCGGCCGTTCAGGCGACTTGCGGTCGCGCCCGGCGGTGCGTCGGCGCCTGCGCGCTCGGGACGCTCAGTCCTGGTCGCGCTCGGCCAGGGCCGCGTCGAGCGTGTCGTGCGCGGCGTGCTTGACCCGCTTCGCGATCACGAAGTGATAGCCGTTGCGGGCGAACCAGGCGCGCACGCCGCCGCCGAGGGAGTCGTCGATCATGCGCTCGACCAGGCGGTCGATGCGCGCGTCGAGGGCGCGGCGCAGGCGCGCGCGCCGGCGCTGCGGCGCACGCGGCCAAGGCGGCAGGCCGATGGGCGCCACGAGTTCGGGATGCAGATGAAGGACCGTCTGCTCCGGCCCCTCCGGCGACGCCGGGGCCTTGGAATGGTCGAAGGGATTGTTGCCGGCGACCTTGAAGTGATCGAGCAGGAAGGACTGGCAGTTGCGTTGCCCCAGGATGAAGTCGTGCCGGCGAAACGACTCGTCCGCGAAGCCTCCGAAACCGCCCAGCACGCCCGAGGCGATCGCCTCCGCGCCGCGCCTGTCGAGACGCAGGCGCCGGCGGCTTCCCACCGGCGCGTGATCCAGTTCGCCGTCGCGGCTGCGCCGGGAAGGGGCGATGAGCCAGCGCGAATGCACGGTGTCGTCGGCCGCGCGCAGCAGCTCCAGCGGCTTGAATCGGGCCTCGTTGATCAGCGTGCGCAAAATCCGCGTCACGACGCCGGTGAGCAGACGCCTCGGATCGCGCGGGTCCGGACCGTCGAAGGTCGGGCCTTCGGGAAAGGGGTCGATCATGATCACGGCGCGGTCGGCGGCCTCGGCCTCGGGCGGGTTGGAGCGGAGGTGGCGCCGGCGGCCCTCGGGCCGCGAGGGGTCCGCCTCGGGATCGCGCGGGCGGAGCGCGAAGCGCACGAGCTCGAACGGCTCGTTGTTGACCAGCCCGCCGTCGACCGCCGTCGCGGTCAGCTCGCGCGGCGGCGTCGCGGTGAGGAAGTCCGCCGCCGGCGTGGGCCGCAGCTTCCAGTCGATGTCGAGCGGCAGGGCGCCGCCGCGCGCCGTCCCGCCGGCCTCGACGCGGGCGGGATCGATCCAGAACTCGTCGGCGGTGAGGTGCATGAAGCGCGCCGCGAGGCCGGCGGGGAAGGCGCCGGAGGCGAAGGCGGTTAGGCGCAGCTCGTTCCAGGTCTCGTGCGGACCGGCCTGCGCGTCGGGGACCTCGAAGGGCACGGGCTCGCCCGGCGCGGGAAGCGTCAGCGGGACCCCGGCGTCGCCCCAGGCCTCGAGCCAGGGGCAGTCGATCTCCGCGGCGCCGAGCCCCGTGAGCCGGAAGTGCCGGGCGAAGCCGTGGCGGGCCATCGGGTGACCGGCGATGTCGCCGCCGCCCTCGGCGAATGGGGCGAGGAACGGCACGCCGTCGAGGCTGGTGGTGGTCAGGAACAGCTCGAACTCCCGCGCCAGCCAGTCGTGCCGCTCGCCGTTCCAGCGCACGTCGCGAAGGGCCTTTCCCGCCTGACGGTCCAGCACCTCGGCGTCGAGCAGGGAGCGCACGGGCCGGCGGCCGCGGAGGTCCCCCGTGCCGAGCAGGCCGTCGCCGGAGACGAGGTCGACGCTCTCCACCCAGATCTCGTGCAGGATGCCGAGGGCGTGGTCGTAGGCGAAGGTCTCGTCGTCGACCGTGAGCTCGGCGTCCGTCGCCTCGGACTCCTCGCGGACCCCCTCGATCAGCGCGGCGGCGGTGAGGGCCGCCGTGATGCCGCCCGCCGAGGCGCCGGACATCGCCTTGATCACGATGCGGTGCTTCGGGCCGCCGGGCGTGCCGACCTGCGCGTTGTGCAGGCGCACGGCGCGGATCAGGAAGTCCATCACGCCGGCGGTGTAGGCGCCGGCGGAGATGGCCCCGGCCATGGCGATGCCGAGGGTGAAGGTCGGGGTCTCGGACATCGCGGGTCTCCTTGGCGCCGGGGCCGGGGCCGGGCGAGGATAGCCGAGACCGCCCCGGCGCGGCGAGCCTTTCCGCGGCCTCAGCCGCCGGGGCGCAGCATGACCTTGCCGTTCGGGACCTCCAGCGCCTCGGCGAGACGCTCGGGCGCCTCCTCCAGGCTCAGGACGGCGGTGACGTCGGTGCGCCAGCGGCCGTCCGCGAAGCGGGCCTGCACCTCCTGCACCACGCCGACGCGGCGCTCGGAGCTCGCGCTGCGCATCCATTCGGTGAGCCAGAAGCCCTCGATCCGCTTGCCGGTGAAGATCAGCGAGCCGAGCTTGTCGAGATGCGCGCCGGAGGGATCGAGCTGGCCGTAGACCACCCAGCGCGCGCGGTTGGGCATGGCGAAGAAGAGGTCCGCGGAGACCTGGTCGGCCACCGCGTCGAGAAGGATGCGCGGCTTCATCCGGCGCGCGAGCTCCGCGAAGGTCTCCCCGAGGTCGGGGGCCGTGGAGAGGACGGCCTCCGCGGCGCCCTGTTCGCGCAGGAGCTCGAGCTGGGATTCGCGGCGCACCACGGCGATCATCGGGATCCCCTCGTCGCGGGCGAGGCCGGCGAGCAGCTTGCCGAGCTGGCTGGCCGCGGCGGTGGCGACGAAGCTCTCGGCCTTGGCCTCCCGCGCGATGTCGAAGAGCGCCATCGCGGTGAGGGGGTTCACGATCTGTGCCGCGCCGTCCTCGTCGCGGAGGTCGTCGCGGAGCGGGATCACGGTGGCGGCGTCGGCGGTGACGTAGTCCGCCCAGGCGCCGCCCGTGCCGGCGACGAAGGCGACGCGGCGGCCGACGAGGCTTTCCGCCCAGTCGCCGCGGCCGGCGACGACGTCGCCGCAGCCTTCGAAGCCGGCGGGGCCGCCCTCGATCCGGGGCTGGCCGTAGCTGCCCTTGACGTAGTGCAGGTCCGAGGGGTTCACCGAGGCGAGGCGCACGCGGATCAGCACCTCGCCCGCCTTCGGCTCGGGCGTCGGCAGCTCGGCGAGGGCGCACCAGTCGGCGAGGCTGTCGATCTGCGGGCCGGGGGCGTCCTGGAAGCCGCCGAAGCGGGTGACGAGGGCCTGCATGGTGGCGGGAACGGTCATGGCGTCTCCAGTTCGTCGAGAAGGGCCGGGAGCCCGGAGAGGGCGTCGAGCCGGCGGAAGCGGGGATGGGCCTCGGGCGGGTCGGCCGCCTCGTGCGCCCAGACGATCTCGTAGGGGACGTGGACGGCCCAGGCGCCGGCGTCCAGCGCCGGCAGCACGTCGGAGCGGAGCGAGTCGCCGACCATCACCGCGCGCTCCGGCCCCTCGCCGTGGCGGGCGAAGAGGCGGGCGTAGGTCTCCGGCGTCTTCTCCGAGACGATCTCCACGGCCGAGAACAGCTCCCCGAGGCCCGACTGGGCGAGCTTGCGCTCCTGGTCGAAGAGGTCGCCCTTGGTGACGAGCACGAGCGGGGCGCGGCGGGCGAGGATCTCCAGCGTCCCGGCGACGCCCTCGAAGGGCTCGACCGGGTGGGCCAGCATCTCCCGCCCGAAGGCGAGGATGGCCCGCGTGATCTCCGGCGGGCAGTCGCCCTCGGCGATCTCGTGCGCGGTCTCTATCATGGAGAGGGTGAAGCCCTTCACGCCGTAGCCGTAGAGGGCGAGGTTGCGCCGCTCGGTCTCGAGAAGGCGTGCGGAGACGGCCTCCGGCGCCGCGTGGTCCCCGAGCAGCGCGGCGAAGCGCGCCTCGGTCATGCGGAAGACGCTTTCGTTGTGCCAGAGGGTGTCGTCGGCGTCGAGGCCGATCAGGGCGGGGGGCATGGCGGCTCCTGCGCTTCGGGCTTTGTTCTGGACGCGATGGCGCCGAATCGCCATAGGTTTCCCGCCCCGCCGCGAAGGGCCGCCCGGGACGAGGGAGCGACCATGTCCTCAGACGCGCATCCGATGGCGCCGCACCACCTGCCGCCCTTCATCCCCGGGGCGGACGGGTCCGACGGACTGTTCACGATCATGGTGGCGTTCCTGCTTCTCGCGGTGTTCGGGCTGGGCATCCTCTATCTGAGCCTGCATTCGCTGCCCGAACGGATGGCGCACAAGACCTCCAACACGCAGCTCCAGATCATCACCGTGCTGACGCTGCTGGCGCTGTTCACGCATCAGCACCTGTTCTGGATCGCGGCGCTGCTGCTCGCGGTGGTGCGGCTGCCGGACTACTCGACGCCGCTCCAGCGCATCGCGAACGCGCTCGATCCGCGCGGGGCGCCGCAGGGCGACGCGACGCCCCCCCCGCCGGCCGCGCCGGCGCCCCCCTCCGCCCCCGAGGGCGCGGCTCGGCGGGAGGACGGCTGATGCTGGAGCTGCTGCTCTGCGCCTCGCTCACGGTGCTGCCGGACTACCTTCTGCGCCGACGCCTGCAGGGCAAGCGCTGGGGACGCGAGATCACCTTCTTCTCGATGTGGTACGAGCTGCGCTACGGGATCACCGCCTGCCTGATCCTGACGGTGGGTCTGATCACGCTGATCTTCTACTACCACCCCTCCACGACGAACGTGACGCTCTACTTCCGCACCGTGTCGATCCTGCCGGACGCCACGGGACGCGTCGTCGAGATCCACGCCCGCAACAACGCGGTCGTCCAGGCGGGCGAGCCGATCTTCACCTTCGACGACGAGGACGAGCGCGCGCGGCTGGAGGCGGCGCGTCAGCGCCTCGCGGAGGCGGAGGCCGCGCTCTCGGTGGCCGACTCCCGGCTCGCCGCCGCGGCGGCGCAGGAGGCGCAGGCGGCCGCGGCGCTGCGGCAGGCGGAGGACGACCTCGCGCGGGCGCTCGAGCTGCAGGCGCGGAACTCCCCCGCGATCACCGAGCAGGAGGTGGAGCGCCGCCAGAGCCTCGTCGACGTCCGGCGCGGGGCGCTGGAGGCGGCCGCGGCGCAGCGCGCGGCGACCGAGGCGGAGGTGCGGACCCTGCTGCCCGCGCGCGTCGCCGCCGCCGAGGCGGCGGTGGACGAGGCGCAGGTGATGCTCGACCGGACGGTGGTGCGGGCCGGGGTCACGGGGCGCCTGGAGCAGTTCTCGCTGCAGATCGGGGACATCGTGAACCCGATGTTCCGGACCGGCGGCGTGCTGGTGCCGGTCGAGAGCGGGCGGCGTCGGGCTCAGGCGGGGTTCGACCAACTCGCCGCGTCGATCGTCAGGCCGGGCACGCTGGCGGAGATGTCCTGCGCCTCCAAGCCCTTCACCATCATTCCGATGGTGGTGGTCGAGGTTCAGGACGTGATCGCGGCGGGGCAGTTCCGCCCCACCGACCGGCTGATCGACGCCTCCGCGATGGGGCCGCAGGGCTCGATCACCGCCTACATGGAGCCGCTCTGGGAGGGCGGGCTCGAGGGCGTGCCGCCGGGCAGCCGCTGCGTCGCCAACGCCTACACCACGACGCATGACCGGCTGGACGAGCCGGGGCTCTCCACCGCCGGGTGGGTCTATCTGCACGTCGTGGAGACGGTGGGGGTGGTGCACGCCGCGATGCTGCGGCTGCAGACGCTGCGCTACCCGATCACCTCGCTGGTGCTCGGCGGGCATTGAGGGCGGCGGGGGGGCCGGGCGGCCCCCCCTGCCCCGGCTCAGGCCTCGGCGGCGCCCGGAAGGTGGTCGTGGTCGCCGCCGTGCTCGGCCCGGAGATCGCGCTTGAGGATCTTGCCGCTGGGGTTCTTCGGCAGCCCTTCGGCGAGGATCACGCGGGTCGGGGCCTTGTAGTGGGCGAGCCGCTCGCGGCAGTGGGCGATCACCGCGGCCTCGTCCACCGTCGCGCCCGATTTCGGGACGACGACGGCGACCACCGTCTCGATCCATTTCGGATGCGGCAGGCCGATCACGGCGACCTCGGCGACTTCGGGCAGGAGGTAGACGCATTCCTCCACCTCGCGGGAGGAGACGTTCTCGCCCCCGGTCTTGATCATGTCCTTCTTGCGGTCGACCACGGTGATGCGGCCCTCGGCGTCGCGGACGGCGAGGTCGCCGGAATGGAACCAGCCGCCGGCGAAGGCGGCCTCGGTGCGCTCGGGGTCGTTCCAGTAGCCGCTCATCAGGTGGGGGGAGCGGTGGACGATCTCCCCGATCTCGCCCGGGGCGACGTCGTTCATGGCGTCGTCCACCACCCGCGTCTCGACGTTGAGGGCGGCGTTCCCGGCGCTGCCGGCATGGGAGAGCTGCTCCTCCGGCGGCAGGAAGGTGGCGAGGGGGGCGATCTCGGTCTGACCGTAGAAGTTGACGAGCCGGACGTTCGGCAGGCGGCGGGCGAGCTCGCGCAGCACCTCCACCGGCATGATCGCGGCGCCGTAATAGCCCTTCTCGAGCCGCGAGAGGTCGGCGGCGTCGAAGCCCTCGGCCCGAAGGAGGCCGATCCAGATCGTCGGCGGGGCGAAGAAGCTGGTGATGGCGTGGCGCTCCAGCAGCCCCAGAAGGTTGTCGGGCGTCGGCGCGCCGGTGATCACGGAGGTCATGCCAAGCATCACGGCGGGGCCGAGGAACACGTCGAGCTGCGCGCAGTGGTAGAGCGGCAGGGCGTGGAGGATGACGTCCTCCTGCGCCATGCCGCCGTCGACGATGCAGGAGACGTATTCCCAGAGCACCGCGCCGTGGGTGAGCATGGCGCCCTTCGGCAGGCTCTCTGTGCCGGAGGTGTAGACGATCTGGGCGAGGTCGGCCTCGCTCAGCCCGGAGAGAAGGGGCGTCGCGTCGGGGTCGAGCGCGTCCTCGAAGCTCGCGTCGCCCGGAAGCGGGGCGGCGGCGGCGCCCTCGCCGGGCAGGGCGAGGCGCCATTCGACGGCCGAGCCCCCGGCGGCCTCGGCGGCGAGGGCGGCCATGTCGGGACCGTAGGCGAGGGCGCGGGCGCCGGAGCTTTCGAGGATGTAGCCGACCTCGTGCGCGTTCAGCATGAAGTTGATCGGGACGAGCACCAGCCCGGCGCGGGCGACGGCGTAGCGCAGCGCCGCGAAGGCGTGGGAGTTGCGCGAGAGGATCGCGACGCGGTCGCCCCCGACCAGCCCGCGCGCCAGCAGGCCGCGCGCGAGGCGGTCGGTCAGGGCGTCGAACTCCGCGTAGCTCCAGGCGACGTCGCCGCAGAGGATGGCGGGCTTGTCGGGGTGGCGGCGGGCGGAGCGGCGCAGCGTGTCGGCGATGGACTGCTGGCGGGCGAGGCGGATGCGCTCGGCGACGTCGGACATGGGGTCTCCCTCGGGGCGTCTTTTCGTTCGGGGCAGAGTGCCACGGCGGGCGGGCGGCGCCACCCTCCGCCGCGGCGTCAGGCGGGCAGGCCCGCCTCGACCAGCCGGGCGGCGAGGGCGGGCATGTCGGGGCGCGCCGCGTTGAGCTGCACGCGCCGCCAGCGTTCGGCGGTGAAGCGGGGCGAGAGGGCGCGGATCTCGGCGGCGGCGCGGCGGGCCTCGGCCGACTCGCCGAGGGCGGCGAGCGCGACGACCGCGGCGCCGCGCATGGTCAGCCAGCGCGGGCGGCGGCGGAGCACGCGGCGCGCGACGCCCAGCGCCTCGCGCCAGCGCCCGGCGCCGAGATGCGCGTCGGCGAGGGTGACGAAGTAGAAGTCCGGCGCCGCCGGGGTGCGGCGCAGCGCGGCGCGGACGTCGTGCACCGCCTCGTCGAAGCGGCCCATCGCCAGCAGGACGCTGGCGCGGACGTGGAAGGCGTCGCCGAAGCCCGGCGCGGCGCGGACCGCGCGCCCGGCATGCTCCAGCGCGGCGTCGAGCTCGCCGGCGACGATCAGGCGGTGCGCCGTCTCGGCATGGGCGAGGGCGTGCTCCGGCGCGACGGCGAAGGCGCGCTCCAGCAGGGCGCGCGCCGCTTCGAGGCTCTCGGCCGGCGTCTCGGTCCACCCGAAGCTCGCGTCCTCGACATGTGTGCGGGCGAGGCCGACGAGGGCCGCGGCGAAGCGCGGGGCGATCTCCACCGCCCGCGCGAAGCGTTCGCGCGCCGCGAGGTTGGAGGCGCGGCCGTAGTCCTTGTAGGCGGCCCGGCCGGCGAGGAAGTGGCGGTAGGCCTCGGGATCCCC
>Ga0102943_1001380_pt1 | contig 15276 bp, 9 predicted proteins | sample SalPonC_black_MG_FD_78174 | JGI IMG/M metagenome (GOLD analysis project Ga0102943, IMG submission 78174) | Salt pond soil microbial communities from South San Francisco under conditions of wetland restoration - Salt Pond MetaG... | ecosystem: Environmental > Aquatic > Marine > Intertidal zone >...
CAAAAGCGCTTAAATAAAAATCTAAAAGTAGAAGGGATTCTTTGTACTCTCTATGATAACCGTAAAAACCTGAATCGTGAGGTGGTTGGTCATATAAGGGATTATTTTGGATCAAAAGTATTTAATACCGTTATTAGAGATAACGTGGCATTAGCGGAAGCACCGAGTCATCATAAAACGATTTTTGAATATGACAATGAAAGCAACGGTGCCAAGGATTATCAAATGCTTGCGAAAGAAATAAGAAACGGTCATTAGCAGATATGGACATTACCAAAAAAAGTTTAGGCCATTTCCCTTTTGGCTCTAGAGAAGTGGACGAATCTGAATACTCATTTATCCCTGATATGAATGGAGGTGAAAAGCGAAAACCTCTTAGAAGCGTGAAAAATGATTTTACCGGTGAATTTAATCTTAATAAAGAGCTTCAAGATTTAGGTGATAATCGCAGAAATGAGGAAGAGATATCCCAACACCTTGTAGAAAGGGATGTTCCGGATCCGGTTGAAGAAGATGCACCAAAGAAAAAAGTTGCCAGCTACTACCTCGAAGTTGATCTGATTGATCGGCTTAAACTGTATGCAGAAAAGATTAATCGATCTTACTCAGCAGTAGTTACTGACGCCATCGAAGAGTATATCGAAGGCTACTGATAGTATACCTCTCCTTTTAAATTTTATTACTCTTTCACAACTAAGCTCTCTTTTTTTTATGGGGTGACAGAACTTGTCAGTGCTGATTCTTACATTGACGCTGGTCGTCAATCAGTCAACTCAGAGAGCTCATGATTTCATACTATAGCAGCAATCAACTAACTGCACTTGCGGATCATTTATCCGACTTGTTGAAGAGTCAAAAGCCGGATGATCCATTCCAATCTCAAACCATTTTAGTTCCCAACCGGGACACTGCAAAATGGCTGCAGTTATACCTTTCTGAGAGGTTGGGAATTGTGGCAAACTACAGGTTTATGATGCCTGCCGAGTGGCACTGGAATCAAATCCGGGAGATCTATCCCGATCTGCCAAAAGTGCTTCCTTCTGACCCGGAACCAATGAAATGGACCTTGTTCAGTTTACTTACCAAGCCCGATATTCTGAAAAGATTTAAACGGCTATATAACTACATATCTGAACAGAGCGAAGAGATGAGAGAGCCGGCGACACTGAAGTTAAGTCGGCAGCTATCTTCCGTTTATGACCAGTATTTGATTTACCGACCTGAGATGATTTTAAAATGGGATGCCGGTAAAACCGGGTCAGAGGATGAAAAGTGGCAGGCAGAACTTTGGGAGCTATTGACTGAACAGTGGAATAATTCTTTTAAAAAACCGATCTGCCATCATAAAGCTAAATTATTTGAAATTGCTGAAAAAGAGTTTAATAGCAAGGATATAGGTTTTAGAAAAACTTTGTTTGTTTTTAATCCCGGGTTGATACCTGCATCCATTGCCCGGTTTCTGAAAGTCTACTCCGATAATCACACTGTGTACTTATTTCAAAACCGGGTGACTGAAAATATTAGCAGTGAATACGACTGTTCAATTCTGAACTCATTGGCGGAAGAGTCAATGAGTATCGATTCGATCTACAAATCTATTTCAGATGATGAGAATAAGGAGTTTTGCCAAATTGATTCTACCACACTTTTAAACGAAGTAAAAAGCAGAATTTCTAAAAACAGACCTGATGAGAAGTATGAATTTGATGGTGACGAGTCAATACAGATTCGTTCGTGCCACAGCCCGTTAAGGGAAATTGAGACTTTACATCAATTTTTACTGGAACAGTTTGAAAAAGATCAGTCTTTAAAACCGGATGAAATATTGGTTGTTACTCCTGACCTTGATCCATACGAAAAGGTGATAGATGCCGTTTTTGGCGTGCAGGAGGAGAGGCTGCCAGCAATTCCATATCGAACTCCCTCGTCTGGTTTTCAGGAATCTTTGCAGATAGCCAATACTTTTCTGGAATTCCTGAAACTGCTCACGTCTCGTTTTCAGTTTGATGGTGTATTCGACCTGTTTCAGGCAAAACCGGTCCTGGAGGGTTTTAAAATGTCTGAATCGGATGCTTCAAAGGTTAAAGAGTGGTTAGAGGATAACTACATAATCTGGGGAATTGATGAAGAGCACCGGAAAGAGTGGGGACAGCCGGAGCAGAAAACACACACCTGGAAACGTGCTATACACAGAATTTGGGATGGAGACATCATAGGGAGCCAAAGAGTTGATCAGCTTGGTTTTGATCGCTATGAAGGCGTAAAGACAATTACAGACAGAGATCGCTGGGCCGCATTTAATAGATATTTTAATTTTTTGACTGATTGTCGACAGGGTATTGATGATCCAAAAAGTTTAAGTCATTGGTGTGATCTTCTAACGCGCTGGGCCTCAGATCTCTTCTCTGACGGCGTTATCAGTAATGGGGCGGGGCATACGCTGAAATCAGGTATTGAGTCGCTTAGAGGTCAATTTGAGGCTTCGTCTATATATGATAAGGTATCGTTCAAGCTAATACGCTCAGAAATAGAAGCAGTTTTGGAAAACAGAACCGGCCGTTCAGCCAGATTTACCGATGGTGTGACATTCAGTAGTATGGTACCTGTTCGGGGATTGCCCTTTAAACTGATTGCGATGATTGGTTTGAATGAGGAGAGTTTTCCCCGGAAGCAGAACGCCCCTGACTTTGATCTTATGAATCAAAATCCGAGAGTAACCGAAAGAGATCGCAAAAAAGAGGACAAAGCACTTTTTTTAGAATCAGTAATGGCTGCCGGTGAAATCCACTACTGCAGTTATATAGGCCAAAGCAAGGTGGATAATGAACACTTACCGCCTTCGCCGATTGTGAGTGAATGGATCGACTATTTGAGCCGAATTACCGGCAGAGAGCAAGAAAGCTGGGTGAGGTATGAGGCGATCTCCGGATTTTCACCGAATGCGTTTACGGAGGGTAAATCCTATTCTGAAAGATATTATAAAGCAATGCAGGCAACCATATCCGATACCTCGGCTCGCAAAGGCGGTATTCAGTTTCACAAACAAATTGAGAGAAACGATGTTGAGACTGATGTTGATTTAAGTGAACTGATCCGGTTTTACACTAAACATCCTGATTGGTTTTTGCGAAACATATTTGATGCCAGGCCGCGTGATCCGGAAGAGGAGAGAGACGAGTTTTCACTCAGTGCCCTGGAAAAACATCAGCTCTTCAGGCAGATCTTTTCGTGGCGATTATCAGGGATCAAGCCGGAGGAAATTCAGCCCGTAGTTCTTGAATCAGGAATAGTGCCCGATGGTTGGGGCGGCAGAAAAAAACTGAATGAATTGAGCGAGTCGGTTGATACGGCATTTCAGGTTCTAAAAGAACTGAACATCAAACCTGAACTGAGTCATTTAGATATTAATATTAAATTGAAAGACAAAAGGTTAACCGGTTTAATTCAGAATTATTCAAATAATGAATTGGTTCAAATTAATCCCTCGTCAAAGCGTGGGGGGAACTTGTTTAAGGCGTGGCTGAATCACCTGACTGTTCAGGCTTCCGGTTTGCTTGGTAACACGGAGAGCCACTTTATTTGTGAGTTGAAAAAGAGCGATCCGGCTGTGATTTCATTCAGTCCGGTGAAAAATCCATTAGAGCTGCTTAGGGAGTTGGTGAATGAATACAGGGGACTTTCAGGTAGGCCGCTGCTGTTTTTTCCGGATGTGATCTACGATTATTTGGACAAGAATCCTGATAAAGACCCGGAAAAAGCTCTGTCGGTTGCCAGGGCCAAATTTGAAGGCAGCCAATATTCACCGTTTGCTGAACGCGACAATCTATCCGTAAAACTGCTCTACGGGCCTAATGTGGAGTTTACAGAAGAGATGCTGGATGAAACTTATCTGAAGTGGATGAAGACTATGAATGAACATATGACGGAGGAGAGATAATGCCGAAAAAACTCGAATCGATTTATGACCTGCAGTGGGATGCCCGGGCAATTATTGAAGCAAATGCCGGAACGGGGAAGACATACACGATTGTCGGTCTGTTTCTTCGTCTATTGCTGGAAAAAGATCTGAAAGTGGATGAAATCCTGGTGGTGACCTTTACAAACAAAGCCGCATCTGAACTTCGGGAACGTATTCTGGAATCACTTCGAGAAGCCAAGAAGCTGCTTAATGGTGGTACAGAACCTGAGGATGCGTTTTTGAGTGAACTTCTCGAAAAGACGGATGACAGAGAGGAGGCGGTGAAAACGATCAATGACGCCATTTTAAACTTTGATGACAGTTTGATTTCCACCATCCATGGGTTTTGTCAGAAGGTATTAAAGGAGGAAGCTTTGCTGGCCGGATCATCATTCGATGCGGAGATCTCAAGGGAAGATAACCAGCTTGAAGAGGCTACTGAGGACTTTTGGAGAGAGTTTGTTTCCGAAAACAGTGATTCAGAAATCGGACAGTACAAACTGGAGACACTTTACAGTTTCAAAAGAAAAGCTGGGTATACTCCTGTTCATCCCGAATCGCTAAAACAATTTCTCAATGATCTCTTTAAAAAACCCTATGCAGAGATTGAGGGTGAGGTGATAGAAGAAATTGATGGATACCTTGAGCGGGTTCTTAGATTAAAATCTGAATTGAAAAAAAGTTGGGAAGAGCACTATACATTCATAAAAAATGAATTCATTACCTCTGACTTAAAAGGGTATACAGAAAATGCGTTCGGTAAGTGGAGTGATTCGCTTCAAGGAATATTTTCCAGTGATTTGAGTGGTGGTGTTAAAAGCAGATATCTAGAGAAGTTTGGTTGGTCTGAATTGACCACTTCTGATCTAAAGAAGGGAAAGTCAAAAAGGCCGTCTCATTGTTCGTTCTTTGATCTTATCGACGAGTATTCAGATTTAATATCAGACATCGAAAAAGTAAAAACCACGATTCTTCTTGAGGCGTACCGACGAATTAATGAACGTCGTATCCACCTTAAATCAAACACGGAGACATACAGTTACGATGATCTGTTAATTAAACTTCGAGATGCTTTAAAGGTCAGTTCAAACGCAGATAATCTGGCCCGCAAGTTGAGGAAGCGATACTCGGTTGCTCTGGTTGATGAGTTTCAGGATACGGATCCAATCCAGTACGAAATCTTTGATAAAATCTATCCGGTCTCTTCCGTTGATACCTCCCTTTTGATGATCGGTGATCCCAAGCAGGCGATTTATACGTTTCGTGGTGCCGATGTCTATACCTATCTGAAAGCGAAAGATGACCTGCAGGGAGAGGTCTACTCGCTTCAGGATAACTATCGCAGCTCAGAGGGACTGATTGAAGGGGTAAATGCCCTGTTTGGATTCAGTGATGATCCGTTCATTGACGAGCAGATCGGATACAATCGATCCGGAGTGGGTATGGATCATCTCAGGCAGCAGTTTCTTGTAAATGGAGTACCTGCGCCCGGTATCCATTTCTCGGTTTATGAGCCGTTTCAAACCAGTAAGGATGATTTGCGAAACTACTCTGTGAGTCAGACGGTAAGAGAAATCTGTGAGATGCTGGAAGATAAATCATTACAGATTTTTGATGAAGAGTCTAAAGAGATGAGGCAGGTTAAACCGGGGGATATAGCTATCCTGGTATCGAAGAACCGGGATGCGGAAATGATAAAGCGGGAGTTAAAAAAAGTTGGCCTGAGTGCGGTAACTTATTCGAGAGAAAAGGTACTGGAGTCATTTGAGGCTGTACGAATTAAATTATTAATGGAAAGTGTTTTAGACCCGATGAACAGCTCTAAGGCCGGGAATCTGTTAGTGTCGGGTTTTTTCGGATTTGACGGGGATCGTTTGTACAGCTCCAAAGATGATGATGAGTTTTTGACGCATCTTTTTGAGGTTTTAAGTGAGCTGAATGAGATCTGGTTCAAACAGGGTTTTTATGCTATGATGAGGCACCTTCTTTTTGAGCAAGAATCTCTTCACCATTTTTCAACTCAGCCCGATTCAGAGCGGGTTTTAACAAATCTGTTTCATCTTTCGGATATCTGTGCAAATGCAGAGCAGGAGGAAGCACTCTCTATGGGAGAGCTCTATCATTGGTTTCTGGATGAGATGAAGCGGGCCGAGGATGACGATGAGAAGACTCAGCTGTTGGAGAGTGATCAAAAACTGATCAAGATCCTGACGGTTCATACAAGTAAGGGGCTTGAGTTTCCAGTCGTGTTTTGTCCGTTTCTGTGGGAGGGTACAAGAAAAGAAAAGGGTGATGAGTTCAATGAGTATCACGACGAAAAAAACCGATTGAAGATTAATGTGGATTTCAGAAAAGAGGCTAATGCAGATGTTGTAAGGAAGAGTATTCTGGAGTCAGTTTCTGAGGAGGTAAGAAAAGCGTACGTGGCGATAACACGTGCAAAATATCAGTGCCGAATTGTTTGGGGAAGTCATACGGATTCTCATTTGTCGGGTATGGGAGGTGTAATGCTTGGAAAAATATTTCTTGAAGAGGAAATAGACAATAAACTGGGGGATAGTAAGAAACAGATTGAACCTACAATATTTATAGATAAGATTACTGCTGTTCAGTCGGAATATCCTGAGTATGTTTCACTGAGTAAAATCTCGGAATATCAGAAAAGAACAGGAACTGTAAAGCTATTGGATCAAACTGAAACAGCTGTTGGTTTCCAGCCCTATAATGGTCCTGCGGAGATTTATCCCGGAAGGCGCCTTGATAGTTTCTCATCACTTAACTCACACGGAGGAGACGCCTCACAGCCTGATTATGATCAGACCCTAGACAGCTATGTCTCATTTCTTGAGGGGCGCACAGATCAGAAGAGAGGTAAGAATATATTCACATTTCCGAAAGGGGCAACGGCCGGTACAGCTATTCATAAACTTTTTGAACATGAGAATTTTAAATTTTCTACTGCGGATCAAACCAATCTGTTACCGATTGCAGTGGAGGTATTGGAGCAGTACAATTACGGTAAAGAGTGGTCGGGTGTGCTTCAAAAGATGATGCGTGACGTGACCGCAGCAAAGATTGGGGATCTGGTTATGAGCAGTGTGGAACGAAGTGATGAGATCCGTGAGATGGAGTTTCATTTTCCATCAACAGAGACTGATTTGAATGAAATACTAAGCATCATCAGAAATGAATCGCCTAATGAAATTAATCACAGCCCTATACGGAATTACCTGACCGGATTTATTGACTTGACGGTTCGTCAAAATGGTAAATATTACATACTGGATTATAAATCGAATTACCTGGGAGATCAGATTGATGATTATCAACCTGATAAACTGAGGGACGAAATTGAATCGGCAAATTATGATATGCAGTATCACCTTTACGTGGTTGCTCTGAAGAAATACCTTACTGCACGGATTTCGGATTTTGACTACGAGCGTGATTTTGGCGGTGTGGGCTATTTATTTGTTCGTGGTATGCGAGCCGATTCGAATTGCGGAGTTTGGTGGGTGAAACCGAGAGAGGAGGTTATCAACCGGCTTGATAAATATCTTACCTCCACTGCAAAAAATTCGGAGGCATAGGGATGAATCAAACGGAAACACTATTTAACTGGTATAACAGTGGAAAATCAGACGGCTGGATTGAGCTCTATGAACAGGAACTGGTTCGGTATTTAGAAACCAAATACGGTAGTCTTACAGATCCGGAAAAATTGATTGCGGTATTTACCTCACTGTTTTTAAAAGCGGGCCATGTGAGTCTGCCGATTGACCAATCGCCAAAAGAGTGGGCCGATCATCTGGATCTGGACAATCCGACTGCATCACAACTGCCGGATCTTCCAATGGATCGAGCAGAACTGGAATCTAACCGGCTCATAGGAGAGGGAGATGAGGAGAAGCCGTTTATTTTGCATGGAGATCGAATCAGCATTCGCAGATTTTTTATGTATGAGAAGAAGATTTCTGATTGGATTAAAACAAGGAGTGAAGTAACCTCAGACCTTCATGCGGAGCTACCGCTGGACTATTTTCACTCTCTTTTTGAAGGAGATAGTGAATCACCCAACTGGCAAAAGGTTGCCGTTGTGATGTCGCTGATCAAACCGTTTTTGATTATTTCGGGCGGACCGGGAACCGGAAAAACAACAACGGTAGCTAAAATTCTGGCTATGCAGATGATGAGCAGTAATGAACCGCTTCGGATCGCTTTAGCAGCTCCAACCGGAAAGGCAGCCGGAAGGATGGCCGAGTCGTTGTACAGAGAGATTGGTCGACTAAATGTGCCGGAGGAGAAGAGATCACAATTGCCCAAAGATGCAGCTACACTGCATAGGCTGCTTTATGGGCTTGATCGCGGTGGTCTGCTTCCAGATCTCGAAAAGAAAAAATTGCGATATGATCTGATTATTGTGGATGAAGCCTCGATGATTGATCTCAACTTGATGTACCGATTGATTTCTCATGTTGGCGAGAATACACGATTAATTCTGCTGGGTGATAAAGATCAGCTGGCGTCGGTTGAGGCGGGTTCCGTCTTTGCCGATCTTTGCCAGAAGCCTGAAAACGGATTTTTGAAAGAGACAGCCAAATATGTGAATCGATTGATGCCCGAAACGGAACTCCCGGTGAAGGATACGTCCGTTTTAAGTGATTCGGTTCTCTATCTGACCAAGAGCTACCGGTTTGGTGCTGAAAGTGGAATTGGTAAACTGGCATCCACAGTAAAAAAGGGCATGGCAACAGCTGACGATATTGCGGTACTGATGGATCAGAGTGCGGATATTACTCAAGAAGCGTTTGATTTCAGCAGAGATAGACTGGAACACCTGGCTGAAACGCTCGCCGGACAGGTGAAAAAGGTGAGAGATATCCGCGATGATAATGAGTTGCTGGATTTTTGGAAGAGGTCGGCATGGCTCACGGTACTTCGACGCGGACCGGAAGGAAGCCGGGAGCTGAATCGACTGGTAGAGAAAATACTGGTGTTGCAGCGCACAGTTCAACCCGAAAATGGGTGGTACCATGGCCGGCCTATAATAATCACACGAAACAGCTACTCAAAAGGAGTGTTTAACGGCGATCTGGGAGTGTGCGTGAAAGAATTGGATGGAAAGATGAGTGTATATGTGGAGTCAGGCTCTGAGATAAAAAAACTGCAGCCAAACCGCTTGACCGACTATGCTCCGGCCTATTTTCTGACGGTTCACAAAAGTCAGGGATCTGAGTTTGATCATGTCAACTTGTTACTGCCCAAACGGAATACCCCCATTTTAACCCGGGAGCTACTCTACACGGCTATCACGAGGGCTCGAAAGAGTTTTCATCTATACGGTGATTTAGAACTCTTTGCGAAGGGCATACAAAGAGAAACAATAAGATATACCGGACTAAAGGAACTGGTTGGGTAATTCAATTGGCTGTATCCGAATGTATTTAAAGGGGATGCAAATGGCACAGAATGAAATATGAGCGACTGCCCTGTCAATCGTTGGGCAGTCGGGTTTGATTTCATTCAAAACATCGAAGAAATATTTATTACGCCTTTTTTACAAAATAGTAAACAATAGCAGTCAGAATATTAAAGAAGAGGGCAGCTACTGTCCATAAGACTTTTTCTCCACCACCCATGCCCGGTTGTTTAGTCCAAACTTCCACAATGACATAGATTGCACAGATTAGACCGACTATATAAGCTAAGTATTCCATTTTTTACTCAGTTAGTTTGTGATTGAATATTCAAATCTAGCAATAAGTTAGAGCATTGCAAATTATTCAGTTAGCCAATTATTAAAGGCACAATCATTAGTAAAAGGTTTACTTATAAAATGTGATCTATGATAAACATTTGAGAACTTGGTTTTACAGTTTAAAAACTGAAAAAAATCTTCCGAATCGTTTTCTGTATCGGAGCTAAGCTGAATTTACAACTACAGTATCTTGAAATTTAAAGAAGAATAGCAGCTGTAGATTACTATCTTTGGCTTGAATGAACAGCCAGTGCCGCGCCAATAATCCCGGCATGATTACGGCTTTCAGCTGGTACTACCTCAGATTCAACATCAATATAGGATTCAAATTCATTGAATTTTTTACTGACACCTCCACCAATAATGATAAGATCGGGCCAGAGCAGTAATTCGATGAGCTGAAGATATTCATTCACCCGTCCACCCCATGTTTCCCAGCTCAGTCCTTCTTTCTCCCGAATTGAATTTGCGGCATAATCCTCGGCCACCATGCCATTCAGTGGGATGTGTCCCAACTCAGTATTTGGTACCAGTTGCTGGTTGTGAAAAACAGCCGTTCCGATCCCTGTACCAAACGCAGCCATAAAGATAGTTCCGAATCGGTTTTTCCCCGCTCCGAATTCTGCCTCGGCAAATCCTGCGGCATCTACATCATTAACAAGGTGAGTAGGGCAGCCCGTTTTCTTTTCTATTCTGGCTGAGGCATTCACGCCAATCCAGGAATCGTCAATGTTTGAAGCCGTTTTTACGATCTCATTTTTTACCGCGGCCGGGAAACCGCATCCCACAGGACCCTGCCAGTCAAAATTATTTATGATAACCTCAATGGTTTCGATAACCGTATCTGGCGTAGCCGGCTTTGGTGTAGGAATACGATATCGTTCAGTGATAAGTTCACCTCTGCTTGTATCTACAATAGCACCTTTAATACCTGATCCGCCAACATCGATTCCTAATATTTCCATAGCTGATAATAGTCAAAAAGATTTTAAATGAGACGTTAACTTTATTGGCGCACTAATTTTAGATGCCTATTGAAGAAAAAAACGACTAAATAGAATACCGGTTTGTAAAATACTTAGATTCCACCAAATCTTGAAAAAGAGGCGAGGGATACATTTTAGGGAGCTTTCAATCCATTAAGATTGTAATTTTTTTTGCGGTGGAATAATGGGTATTGGATAAAAGACCTGATAATTGAAAATTTATACAGTTCTTATAACATCATCTAAGATATAAATTTGTATTTATTCCCGATTTAACCATTTTAAGTCAATTGAAGACAATATTTCCTTGCCTTTCAACTTCTTTGAATAAACTATGGAACTCCAATCCATAACTATATCTGGATCAAAAACACGCTTGCAAATTGGATCAAGTGTAAAATCAATACGCGATTATAAGCTTCCTTATTCATATATAGGATTTTCGATTCCCGGGCAGTTTACTACCATATTTCCTCGCATTGGATACCTTACATTTACAATGGTAACGGGGAAAGATATTGAAACCCGATTCCTGAATTATGAAAGGTCAGTTACCCGACCCAATCACTTATATATATCGGGACTGTTTACCGATAGTTCGTTACATATCACCCAAACGGGAACAGGTGGTGGCTATGCAATGAAAGTACACCCGGTGGTTGGCTATCACTTTTTGAAAATTCCAATGTGTGAATTGTTAAACCGTCAAATCCGAATCTGTGGTATTATCGATTTGAAGGACCGTTTCCTGGAAAAAACAGAATCTGATTATAAAATCACTTCGTTTGAAGACCCTCATGTGAATCATTTTTTTGAAAAAGCTCTACCACCAAAATCGGCATATCAAAACGATCCAATCTATCATGCAGTAAATAGCATCATTAAGAAAAGAGGCCTGATTTCTGTAAAAAAATTGGCGAAAAAATATTTTATGAGCAGAAGGACCTTAAACCGGCAGTTCCGGGTGAAAGTGGGACTTTCTCCTCAGGCATATGCTAAAATCTGGCAGGTTCAATACGCTATGGAACTCATCCAGCGATTTCCAAATGCCAGCCTGGCTGAAATTGCGTTCAAAGCAGGATATTACGATGTGGCTCATTTAGCGCGCGACTTCAAGACTAAAGTTGCTCTTCCTCCTTCGACGTTATCTCAAGGTATAAATCCTCTTTCCCAAAATTATCTCGACACACCGGGCATGTTATAAAATTGTCCGATTTGTACAGTAATTCTGAGTCTTGATTTTAGTACGCTAAAATTTAAATACGACTGCAAATGCTGTATTTCCATTAATATTGAAGAGATATTTTGGAGAGATAAGCTGTTCTTTTTCAATGTTGATTGACTTAATACGGTTCACCAGTGGTCTTAAATTTTTTAATTAATAACCATTCAAAATGGAGGTCGTTATGAACGTATTCTTTAAAGCTTCATTGTTATTCGCCATTCTATTTACATGCGTATTAATCTCTCTTCAGGCTCAATCCGGAGATGGTATTACAAATGAATACCCGGCAGAAAAAGCCGAAGTTATGGAGACATTTAATGAAATTACTGCAAGTGTAAAAGCAGGGGATATTGACAAATTAATTTCTTTTCATGCCTACGGGCCAAAGTTTACAGAATTCAAACAAGGTGCACCCCGAAATGGGGGAGAGGAAAATGAAGCCTTTGAACGCGGAGTTTTTGGAAGCGTCAAGGAAGCTGTAAAAATGGAGGCCAAAGATATGAAAATCGCCGTCTATTACGGGAATGTTGCCGTTGTGACCTTTCATTCTGACTTTCATTTGCAGTTTGAGGAAGACCTGGCTGTTGTCAATGATCAGATAAGCTTGGTATTTGTTAAAAATAATCAGGGAGAATGGAAAATTGTACACGAGCATCATTCGCCTTTGAATGCCGGTTAAGCCGTTTATTCAATAGTCCAACAGGTTTAAAACATTCCGACAGAATTACTTAAAAGGAGTAAAAAAACAGGGAGAAAAATGAGTCCAAAACAGTTAATCCGTTTACTCTCGATAGTATACATCCTGTTTTTCTGTAAGATGGAGGCTCAATCACAAACTGTGATAACAGGCACAGTCGTCGAAGAAAACGGCTCAACATTACCCGGGGCCAATGTTCTTTTACTGCAGCCATCAGATTCTGCTTTAGTGAAGGGAACCGTAACTGACAATTCAGGGATATTTGAGCTGAATAACATCCATCCGGGACGGTATTTGTTGTCGGTCTCCATGATTGGCTTTCAGCAATATACTTCTTCTCCATTTGAATCAGACAAGAATCCTATCCGGTTTGATACGATCACCCTACAGATTTCACTTGAACAGATGGACGAAGTGGATGTTGTTGCCCGAAGGCCGCTGTTTGAACAAAAAATTGATCGGCTGGTGGTAAATGTGCAGCGAAGCATTACATCCTCCGGTAGTTCAGTGCTGCAGGTACTGGAAAAATCTCCGGGAATACAGGTGAATCGCCACAGCAACACCCTTTCCATGAGTGGCAAAACGGGCGTAAGGGTTATGGTCAACGATAAATTCGTTCAGCTACCCATTGATGCTGTGGTTCAGATGCTGGACGGAATGAGTGCCGCAAATATTGAACAGATTGAGCTCATTACAACACCACCGGCGAGGTATGAAGCAGAAGGTGATGCGGGTATTATCCATATCAAGATGAAACAGTTTACAGAGTTGGGTACAACCGGTATGGTGGGTGGAAACCTGGGGTATAATCAGGCAGAAACGCTCGGGGGAAACGTTAACATCAGCCGACGGGGAAATATACTGGCGCTGTACCTTGATTACTCCATTCACTACGATCGAACAGAGCAAAACTGGATCAATGAGCGTTTTTTACATACGGATGGATTTATGGGGGAGGTAAGTAGTAACAGTACTCGGAGGCCGACAATCGGGGTTCAAAATGCACGGGCAGGCATGGAGGTTCAGATAGGTAGTAAAACCACAGCCGGGCTATTGTTAACCGGCTATCAGAGACTGTGGAATACACAAGATCTTTCTGATAATTTTGCCCGATTTAGTCCCACATCAATCCTGAGCACAGAAATGTCGGTTCGTGAAACCAACCGGTGGAGAAATGGGCTGGTGAATTTGAGTCTTGTTCATAAGTTTGATGAAAGCAGAACTCTCAATGTTGATGTGGATTATCTCTACTTCAAGAATGACAATCCATCCCTTTACAAAAACAGGTTCATTGAAGGAGATAGCACACTGTTGAACAGTGAAAATATAGACGTAACAAAAGAGACACCGATCTATATCCGGGTTTCAAGGGTGGATTACCGAAATAAGCTTTCCGATAGATTTACACTGGAAACGGGCATTAAAGGATCGCTATCTGAATTTTCAAACAAAGTTGGGGTCTCAGATTTGGTAGAGAATATCTGGGTGGAAAATGAAACGTTCACTCAAGACGCAGATCTTTCAGAAAAAACGGCGGCGGGCTATCTATCCGGCAATTGGACAGCAACTAAAAATCTGAGGATAAACGCAGGATTACGGTTTGAGTATACCGACCGGTTTTTGAGCATACCTGAAACCTCCGGGCTCGTAGATTTGCAGGAGGGATATTTTTTTCCAAGCCTGTTTATTCAGAAAAACATGCAGAATGAGAAAAGCATCGGATTCTCATATGCAAGGAGAATCACACGCCCTTCCTTTAATGATCTGGCTCCATTTGTGTATTTTGTTGACCCAAACACGTTCCTTTCTGGTAATTCAGATCTCAATCCGGCTATCAGTGATGCACTGAAGCTGGATTATACTCATAAACAGTGGCTTGTTTCACTTCAATACAGCTATACCAAAAATGCAATTGCTGCTTTCCAGCCTGTTTTAGATGAATCTGCAAATGAACAAACCTACAGCACACAAAACCTGAGTTATTCTCGATCTTATGCTATCAATGCAAGTTTTCCTCTGTTTTTTACTCCTTGGTGGGAAATGCGAACGAATTTAACAGGGACGTATCAAAAATCTAAAACCGCTCACTATGATGAAAATCCTGTTTTGAATTCATTTAGATACAGTGCACATATCACAAATACGATTGATCTGCCTCGCGAGTTCTCTTTCGAAATTTCCGGAGACTATCAATCAAAATCAGTTTGGGGAATTATGGAAATCAGGCAGATGGGCTCACTTAACATCGGTGTTCAGAAAAGAATAGCATCAGGCCGGGGCATGCTGCGGCTTTCTGCTGATGACATTCTCCATACCAAAATTTGGAAGGGAAACACCAATTTGCCGAGTGAAAACCTGGATTCTCAATATATTTATGATAATAAAGAGAGAAATATAAAACTGACATTTTCCTGGAATTTCGGAAACAGTCAGATAAAATCTATGGACGTTAGAACCGGATCAGAAGAAGAGCAGAGTAGGGTAAATAATTAAAAGGATAAAATTTTTAATTACCCAACGTTTTACTTTCCAATCGACAACACTTTCACCGGATCTGTTTTAGCGGCAATTCGTGCCGGCAGCCACGAGGCAAGGGCACAGAGTAGAATGGTGATCCCACTCACAATCAAGAAATCGAGCAGGTGAGGCTCA
>Ga0102943_1001386_pt1 | contig 15235 bp, 5 predicted proteins | sample SalPonC_black_MG_FD_78174 | JGI IMG/M metagenome (GOLD analysis project Ga0102943, IMG submission 78174) | Salt pond soil microbial communities from South San Francisco under conditions of wetland restoration - Salt Pond MetaG... | ecosystem: Environmental > Aquatic > Marine > Intertidal zone >...
AGGTAGAAATGGTATTCTTTGTCCTGGAATAGACTCTGAACTGTTGCTGAAATTAATTAGCATTATAATCTGAGTTTGGAAAAATACCAATCATAAAGTATTTAATTAGGGAAAAGAAACATTCTGCGCTTCTTTCCTACAATTTAGAGGGTACAAGTGTCTCGTTTGTATCCTAAGTCGAGAGACGAAGCAAAATGGTGTACCGCTGAATCCACCGAATGCGGGGCAGCAATCCTAAAAAAGTAAGAAGAGAATCACCTACTTACCATTAAGAGAGATATAAATATTTTTAAAAAGAGCTGAGCTTTTTTGAAGACAGATGTTGCATGATTAGATAAGAAAACTGGCAGCACAGCCGGGAAATAAATCATCAACGTCTATTAAAAGTATCAGATCCTTATGAAAGTTGTATCCAAGTTATCCCTGTTCATTTTTTTAATTCTCTTCATGTATGGCTGCCCCAGTGATTCCGGTTCTGGAGACAATAAACTGTTTGAAGTTGGCTTTGAAACATTCGTTCCGGTCGTTGAGAATGCAGACGGAACTTATAATGTCACCAATGGGGGATTTAGGGCATATTTTAATCCGCAATCCGATGCTTCTTCATACGAGTTAACCGTTATCCGTGAGGATGGAACAAGGGGGAATACGGTTGAAAGAACACCAGATCAGCTTGCAAAAGAAGATGGACAGTTAAAATATCAAGTGCGAATTGGCTCAATCCGATATTATCTCGGTGTAAATGAATCGGAAAAAAATGAAGCCATTGAATTTTTCATGAATCAACTGGAAGAAACGAAAAAGAATTACGCCAGCTTGGAAGTAAAAGTAAATCAATAGAAGTCTTTAAAAAAACTCAGATTATTACACTGAACATGATTCAGAATCTCCACGCAATGGTAATAATGACGAATGAACAATCTGAATTGAGCGTACCTGCGCTAAAGCTTCGGTAGACAAGTTCAGGTTGACCCATAACTGCGGTTTTGCAAAGCCTATCAATAAGAAGTCATCAGACGAATACACGACTCTGGGAGTATTGTGAAGATTTCATCTACATAAATGAATAATATTGGGATAGTTATGTTCATGATTGACCAATCTATTTAGAGTCAGATTTAATACAGAAAGATGAGCCGTTTGCTGATCAATTGTTGCATTTAAAAAGAGAGTCCCCAAAAAAATTTATCAGAGTATAAACCAAAAACACTATTTATGATGAATCGATTAAAGTACCGCAAAAATATGAGACTAAGAATGCAACACTATTTTACAATATTGATACTGATGTTGATTCCAGCCGGGTTAATGATTTCATGCGGTGATAGTTCAACGAGTGCTGATCCCGATTTGGGATCGGTGGAGGTGCAGATTTTAACCACCGGGGGAGACGATAATCCACCCGCCTTTAGGGTGACTGTACAGGGCGGCGGTACTAAAAACGTGGATGCCAATAACACGGAAACATTCAATAACCTGGAGCCGGGGATCTATAGTGTTGAGATTTCAGATATAGCAGATCACTGTACAATGAGCAGCGAGAATCCACAGTCTTTTGAAATTACCGGAAGTGAAACATTGAGTGTTACTTTTGAAATTAACTGCATTGGTATACTCAGGAATAAAATTGTGTTCACCAGGTTTGAGAATGGAGCAGCAAACCTTTATAAATCGGACCCAAATGGAGAAAACATATCTCAGATAACGGATTTTGGGATTGGCGATTACTGGAAACTTGCAATCTCACCGGATGGAACAAAAATTCTGTTTGTTTCGGATGGAGGCGGGTTTACGACATCACAAATTTGGGTAGTAAATGCCGATGGTGAAAACCTGGAAAACTTAACAAGCGATCCGCAACGTTTTCATGAATTTCCCAGTTGGTCTCCCGATGGATCTCAAATCGCCTATCATTCATATGTTCAAGGAGGTGAAGGAGATATTTTTATCATGAATGCAGATGGAAGCGGCAAAATCAATGTAACCAATTCTACGACTGGCGAGTGGTGGCCGGATTGGTCCCCTAACGGAAATACGATTGCATTTCATGTTATAGAGACCGGGATTCCTTCATATATCAGTACAATTAATGTTGATGGAACGAGCCGATCCATTTTATTACAGGGGGAAGAAACCTCTTTTGCAAACCCATCTTGGTCTCCGGATGGCAGTAAAATTGCATTTCGCAGTAATCTTGAATCCGAAATATCCTGGGAAATTTGTGTAGCGGATGCAGATGGATCAAATGGAAACTGTCTTACGGATCTTCGAGATAATGAGGTCACACATCGGTTCCCGGGATGGTCACCCGATGGCAGCCAGCTTGTATTTGACTCAAACAGGGATGAAAGCTTGAATTCATATGATGTTTTCGTAATCAATGCGGATGGATCCGGTTTGAAAAATATTACGGATGACAACGAAAGTTCATCCTATTTTCCGGATTGGTCTCAATTGGAGGAGTAAATTGACCCCTTTATTCTTCCGAGACAGACATGCCGTTTTGGAGATATAAGTTCTGAAGATCTTCATGAGTCCTTACTGTATGCAAATTATCTGGACCTAAGCTTTCCATCAAAATTGGATAGCTTTTTTCCAAGAAGGACTTTGCTTCTTCAAATTTTTGCTGAAGTAAAAGGCTTCGTCCAAGATGAGACTCAACCTGTGCAACGCGCCAATCGCCTTCTTCATAAACATTCTTGCGGATGTTCAGTGCTTCACGTAAGAAAGGTTCGGCTTCTGATGGTCTGTCATCTTTTATCAATACAGTTCCAATGGCATACGAAGAAACGGCAATATCGGGGTGATCCGGAGGCAAAGTATTTTGACGAAGAATAAGCCCTTCCTGGTAGTGATTAAATGCATCTTCATACTTTTCCATTTTCTCGTAAAGTCCTCCCAAGTTGTTCAATACCACAGCGATAAATGGATGTTCAGGCGGAAAGACCAAACGGCCAATTTCAAGTGCCCGCTGCAGATCGGCTTCGGCTAAATTATATTCACCTCGATCCTGGTGTACACCAGAGTAACCGCTCAGCGTATAAGCCATGTACGGATGTTCTTCTCCCCACTCCTCATTTACTATGGCCACAGCTTCTTCAAACAGTTCATCGGCCTCATCCAATCGACCATCCTCCTGCAGTAGAATCGCCAGGTTGTTCAGGTTTGCCGCCAGGTTGGAGTTCTGTTCCTTATGTTGCCTGCGAATTTCAATGGTACGATAATATGCTTTATATGCCTCGTCCATCTGGGCAAGTTCTTCAAGTGCAAGTGCCAAGGTATTCAGTACACTAGCTACTTCTGGATGGTCTGGTCCATACAGATCAACAGACATTTCGAGAGCTTTTCGAGCTGTAGCTTCGGCCTCATCCATCTCTCCTAACCGGTATTGCAAATTGGACAAAAGTAGTAAGATGGATGCATAATCAGTGGAAATTTCTCCGATATTCTGGTATCCGGCTGTAGCCTGCTCAAGTGCAGGATATGCCTGTTCGTAAAGACCCAGATTGGTATAAACTTTTCCGATGATACCCAGCATCTGTGCCTGGATAGCCGGCTGATCTGCCAACTCGGTCTGTACCTTTTCGAAACCCTGATCCAGCATTTCCCGCGCAGTCGTGGATCCGTCATTTGCATCTGTGGGGTCAGACTCTTCAAAGAGTTCAATTAAGAAGTCAGAAACTTCCTGTGCCTGTTGGGCATTTTGTTGTGCCTGTTTGGCCTGCCAGAGAGTTGCACCAAGGCCCACGGTGAGTGCCAACACGACAAGCGCTGCTGCGGTAACACCCCACCTGTGACGGTAGATGAATTTTTTGGATCGATATGCAACAGAATCCGGCCGGGCATAGATCGGCAGCCCGGTTTCATGTCGATCAATATCAACCAACAGAGACTCAACTGAATCAAACCGTCTATCTGGATCTTTATGGAGTGCTTTATTGATGATTGCATCCAGGTCTCCTCGCAACGTTTGGATCAGTTCAGAGCGATCTATTTTTCTTGCCTGAACAATAAGTTCTCGCTTTTCATCATTGTGAAAATCTGCCAATCGATTACCGGGGAGCGGAGGATCTTGCTCAAGTACCATCTTCTCCACTTCGCGAAAGGTGTGATCGTCCACATCAAAGGGATGAAGGCCAGTCAGTAATTTGTAAAGCAGAACTCCAAGTGAATAGATATCGGTAGATGTATTTACGGGTTTGCCGGCAACCTGTTCGGGAGATGCATACTCCAAACTCAGCATCCGCATTCCGGGTTGGGTTTCAATCGCTGAACCTTCATAGAGGTTTGGGTCCAGCAGCTTGGCAATTCCAAAATCAAGAATTATAACATGGCCATCTTCAGTAACAAGAATATTTTCAGGCTTCAAATCCCGATGAACAATCAGAGATTTATGAGCGTATTGAATGGTCCGGCAGATAGTTTTAAAAAGGTTAAGTCGCTGGTTAATGTCCAGTTTTCTTTTATCACAATATTCAAGAATCGATTCACCCTCAACGTATTCCATTACCATATATGGAATCCCTTCATCCGTAATCCCACTGTCGATAAATCCTGAAATATTGGGATGCTGAAGTCCGGAGAGAATCTGCTGCTCCAGCTTAAATCGTTCGATATGAGATTGTGTTACAAGACTCTGATGAACAATTTTAAGGGCACCTACTTGCTGGAGCCCGGATTCATCTGTTCGGCGTGCTTTATAAACACTTCCCATTCCGCCTCGTCCAATCAGTTCGGTAATAACCCATCGGCCAATGTTTTTACCTTTATAAAAATCTTCATTTTCCCCGGTGTTCTCCAGCAAAGAACTCAGCTCATCGATCACTCCCTGGTTTTTTTCGAAATATTCCTCAAAATAGTGATCAGACTCTTCGAGATTTTCAAGCATTTTCAACACTTTCTTCTCTAAGTCGGGATCGTCCCCACACACATCTTTGATATAGGCAGTTCGGCCCGCAGATGGCATCGTGAGAACTTTGTCAAAGATCCGACTTAGTTTTTTCCAGTATTTTTGATCCATGATATTTATGGGTTGATGGATATCGTTAGAAACAGGGTATTTCGCTTAGATTTTTAGTGGTTCGAATTAAATAACCTTTCAGCACCAACCGGATCTGAAAGTGTTATGAACCAACAATCATTCCCTTCGATGCTTCGGGAATAATGCCCAGATCACAATCAGGTCGCTAAACAGGCACGCTCTTTCTAAACGTGAATACCTTGCAGCAACTCCGCTGATAGGTTTCGGCTGAAAATCAACCATTTATTCTTTTCAAATTAGGACTAAAAAACCAGCGTAGACCTTTCCAGCTACGATGCTTTTAATTCGTTATAAAGCCACATTTTCGCTTTCGCCCAGTCTCGGTCTACCGTTCGCGTGGTAACATTCAATACCTCCGATATTTCAGGTATCGTCATCCCACCGAAAAACCGCATGACAACCACTTTGCTTTTTCGAGCATCGAACTGGGTTAACTTTTCAATTAAATCGTTTACTTCAAGAATCTCTTCGGCGTGTTGATCAATATTGAGCCGGTCTTCATCGAGTGTAATTCCCTGTTTCTCCCCTCCTCTTTTCTCAGCTTTCTTTTTTCGAGCGTAATCAACCAAAATCTGCTGCATGCATCTCGAAGCGATAGAATAGAAGTGAGCCCTGTTTTGCCAATTCACATCAGACTGGCCAATCAACTTCATATAGAGCTCATGGACTAATGCGGTTTTTTGAAGTGTATGTCCCTTCTGTTCCCTGGAAAGCTGATGTCGTGCAATCCGTTTTAGTTGATCGTACACATGAGGATAAAGCGAATCAAGGGCTGTCTTATCCCCGTTCCTTGCTTTTATCAAGAGCTTCGTTATGTGGCCTTTCTCACTCAAATAGGAAAAATTTTCTGAATAGTTAATGTCGTGATTCGAGTGGTTCGTACGCAATAGTCTTTTAGAAGATGATGCACAGAAAGTCGAAAACGAACGAATCAAAATTTTAATCAACAAACCTAACTATTGCAACTCCCAAGGCAATAAATCAGAAATAAATCGGCAATGAAGCCGCATATAAACGGATTAGAGTCAGTGAAAAACCTTTCAACTTCACATTCGCCGGGTAAGATTGCATCACTGTTGTTGATGCTTTTCAGTGGCGTTGGCTTTGGGATAGCTACTGCCCAACAAGGGACCTTCTGGGATGATACAAACCTGGTTCCGTTTGAAACAGGCGGAAGTATTGGCCTGTCTGCTTCTGGATACTCAGCAAGGGGGATTGAAAATAGAAGAGCCCCCGGTGTACTGCAAACCCACGCCAATTTTAACTTCAGTGCATTTGGGTTGAGAAGCGGGTTGAACCTCAATTATTCAACCGATGAAACCGGAATTCGTCAAAACATGAATACTTTGAGGTATAACGCGAGCTGGAAGTGGCTAACGATGCAAGTTGGAGATGTTAATCCACAGCTGTCTGACTATGGATTGAATGGAACTACGATCCGCGGAGGATATATTCGAGCACAACCCGGCAATTTTTTGGTGGAACTGACCGGAGGACGGTCCCGACGATTGGTCCGGCCGAGCTTTGAGTCCGGTTTTCGTAAGCCCTCGTTTGAACAGTGGGCATTTGGGGGAAAGGTAGGCTATGGCAGAAAAACCGGCAGTTATATTCATCTGAGTTCATTCTACGCACAGGATAATGTGGCCTCTCTGGATGGAGATGTTATTGAAATTAAACCACAAGAGAATCTCACGATCACACCGGATTTTCGAGTCGATCTTTTTGAAGGCAGGTTTAGCCTTGAAAGCCAGGTAACGGTTTCGGCTTTCACACGAGACTTGAACAGTAGTAAATTTTCCTCCTCTGACCTGGATATCCCGGAATTTTTCACAGCTATCTACCAACCCAGGGTTAGTACTCGTCTTAACTATGCAGGCCAGGCAATGGCTACGTTTCAGTCCGACCCCTTTGATATGAGAGTCGGGTATGAACGGGTTCAGCCGGGGTTCGCTTCACTTGGCCGCGGACGCTTCAGAAACGACCAGGAAACCCTTACCCTCAGTCCAACCGTTCGTTTTTTCAGAAATCGCTTATCTATTCAATCAGATCTTTTATTCGGGCGCGATAATCTGCTTGGCACGCGTCTTCAAACCCAATCGAATACAAATGTAGCCACCAATGTGCAGATGATCGTTTCAGAGAGTTTCAACCTGACTACCTCATACAATCTATTGCTAAATGATGTGACAACAGAACCTATTGAAGGACAGGAATCGCCAAATGCAGGGCAGTCTCAGATATCCCACAACCTGATGTTTCAACCCGCTTTTATCATTCCGGGAGAGAACTATACGCATAATATTTCGCTCTCCGGAGGTTACCTGAGCGTTGAGAATAAGTTTGATGGAGATCCGCAGATTCAGGATATGTCATACCTCTCAGAATCGTACACAGGTGTTTTGAGCTATGCCATCACATTTCCAACGGGTTTTACAATCAATAGTTCGGGGAATTATTTGACGAATCAATCGAATGCCGGGGATATCCAAAATGTAGGTTTCAACCTGGGAAGCAGTTATGCATTGTTGAATCGAAAATTAACGATCTCACTAAATGTTGGGTTGAACCGAAATAAGTTCGAGCGAGATCTGCAGACCGGTTCAGCTATGACCAGCCGACTTCAGCAACTGACCGGAAGTGTAAACAGTTCTTACAGGCTCACCGAAAAAGACAGTTTTAATCTCACTATACGATCCAGAAATAGCCGAGTGATGGGTGGCGCTGGAAACGAGTTCACCGAACTGGAAGGAAGCTTCCGATACCAACACACTTTCTAATCCAGAAAAGTCATGAATCGAAGATTTTATACCGGAAGTTTTTTCAAAAGAGCATACTGGCTTTTCGGGTTGATAATGATCCTGTTTGTGAACTTCAATACGGTTCAGGCTCAGAGTTCTTCACAGGTTACAATCGTAGGAATTCCGCCCATTTTGCCCAGTCCCTATGCTGAAGATCTTGAAAACAGTTTTGTAACCGGGCAGTACCAGGTCATTTTCAATTACACCAGTTTTACCAGCCAACCAGTTGATTTTGTTTTTGATTTCACCGTTTCAAAAAACAACAGGCCGATTGTTGAGATCGAATCTTTGCCTCAGGCATTCTCTCCGGGAACCTATGTTTTTACCTCCTTTTTTGAAGAGCTGATTTTCCCACAAAGTGCCGATGATGTTTTCAGGCAGTTGGACAGTGAGATTCAAAACCAGATCATTCAGACGGGTACAATTCCGGAGGGAGAATATAGAATCCAGATTGAAGCTCGAGCTGCAACTCCATCTAACATCGCAACCATACCGGGACTGGCGAATTTTTCGGTTCGATATCCTTCTCCACCCATTTTGGTTTCTCCGCCCAATGGATCAAATGTAACCGTAGATGTACCGATCTTTGCATGGACCCCGGTTGTAAGTACCGCAGGAATCCAGATGGAATATGAATTTCTGTTGGTTGAGGTGTTAGACGGCCAAACTCCCCTGCAGGCTCTGAACAGCAATCGTGCACATACTCAAACCATTTTGAACGGGAATACGACCCTGCCCCATACACCTGAGTTTTTACCACTCGAGGAGGGCTCCGAATACGCATGGCAGATTACTGCGGGCGATGCGATGGGCAGCATTCCATTTCAGAACGAAGGATTTACAGAGATCCGATCGTTTACGTATCGGGATCAATCCGATCTGCCAACTGAGGATTTGGCTCAATTGGAGGAAATACCGGTCATTCCTCAGTTTGCTACACTTACCGATCTGTATCCATTGTCGGTTACCGAAAATCCGGATAGTTACGAGTTCAACGGACCGGCAACCCTCGCTTTTGAGTTTGAAGGATTCAATTTGATGGAGGTGCCGGTGGAGGTGTCAGGTCTGCAAATTCAAAAGACATCCCTGGATAATCCCGTTCTAATGGGAGGAAATATTAATGCTTCAGCCGAATTTTTAGAAGACATTTTATCAGAAGGGAATCAATGGGTTCATTTTAACGAGTTGTCCTGGAGTTTTGGGCAAAACTTTACATCGACTGTATCGATTATGAGGCCCGGAAATCAGTGGTTGTTGGCGGATGGGCTGATTACTGTTGGCAAAAACGGGCTAAGCGGTATGGCTGAAATATCTGGAGAACCGCTCTATGAATACGATGAAGAGTACTTCGATCTTAGATATCATAGTATGGGTGTCTCATTTCCGGAAAACAGAATGTGGGCAACCGGCGAAGGTACAATTCTTGGTGAAAATACATCCTGTGAACTGAGCAATTTCACCATTAACGGCCCTCAGTTTGATATGGATATTTTTTGTCCCGAGTCGTTCAGGGTTCCCCTGGTAGAGAATAATGAGGTATTGGTTGTAGATGTGGACCAGGTTTTGGGTCAACTTACCTTTAACTCAGAAAATGATGAGTTCGATTACGATATAGAACTCAGAAGCAAAGTTGGCCTGAAAACGGTCAACGGCGAATATTGTGGTACGAATCTTCTAATGGATATCAGTAATCAAGATGGACTGGTGGCTGTGGCAACCAGTAATTACTGCCCGGAATTCAACCCCAGGATCAATCTTGGGTTTTCAAGTCTCCTCATCGAAAATACAGAACTCGTGGAATTGAGTTATGCATCTGCCACAAACGAGTGGGATTTTGAGCTGGGGTTGGATGCCCGGGTAGAAGTCGACGCTTTTGACCAGTGGTCGTCCCTGACCCTGGACGAAATCATTGTAACCAGTGAAGGAATTGAGTTTGGTGAATTTGATTTCGCGGAAGATTTTGGATTGATCTCCCTTCCTACTTTCAATACACCGCTGCTTCAATTAGAACTCAGCTCGTTCATGTTGAATGAGTTTACATTTCCGCTGTTCAATTGGGACGGTGATGGACCGGGTCCATGGGATATCAGTTTTGGGGGGAATGCAAATATTCGACCCGATTCTGAGGCACCGCAATCGATGGTTGGACAGGAAGTGGAAGTGAGCAATGGACGAATTGAACAGGATCAGGTGATTAGCGCATTGTCGATGCCGGATCTCGGGAATATTGAATGGGATTTTGGACCGGGCTTTGCTCTTCATTTTACTTCACTCTCGGGTATAGCGGGGCTTGAGTATCTGGGAGTGGATGAGATTTATCCGTTTGGTGAGTTGAATCTTGGTGGTGCACTCTTACTTGGCTTCCCTTTCAATTGTGGCGAGGAGCAGGTGTTTGAGTTCTCCCAGGATGAATTGTCACTATCTGAAGGATTCAGCGGACAGATTGAAAACGTAGTGCCAGAGTGTCCGCTGCAGATCGGCCCGTTTACCGCCCGGGTGACTCAATCCTATGTTGAGTTCTCCATTAGCCCTGAAGGAGAACAGCAGGCCATTATGGATGCCGATGCGGTAATTACCATGGCAGGCGGATTGGAAGTAGACGGAATTGTTCAAATAGACCTGATGACCGGCGAATTGATTGAGGCCTCCTTTATCATCGATGAACGGTTTGACTGGCATATTCCATCTGAAGAGGTTCCGGTGTTGACGTTTCAGCTGGATTATGCTGAGTTATCCGAAGAGGGATTTTTTGTGGATGGCAGGCAAACTTTTTTGCTGCCTGATACCTCGATGGGCGTAACGTTCGATAACCTATTGTACGATCTGCAAGGGGGTGGTGTAACGAGCGGGCGTGTTATTTTTGATGATTCCTTTGGATTGGAAGTGGGAATTCCACCAAACATGCAGGATCTTGTATTTCAATCCAAATCCAAGGGATCTGAGCTTTCAACCGACCCCGGCCTTCTCATGGAACTCGGAAGCACGACTTATATCGACTCACTCGGATTCAGTTCATCCGGCTCTGCAGTAGCATCGATAGCATTTAACGATCAGCGATACGATTCCCTTGTGGTTGCGGAGTATGGCGAGGATTTCAGAATGTCGCTCGATCCCTTTGGCATCACGGCCGGGCAGGTGGATTTCTATTTCGATGATGCCCACTTTGCCTATCTCGATCCAAGTGGTTTTCATCCGGTTCTTAGCTTTTTTACAGACTACCTGATCCCAGAGCGACTCCCGCTTCCGACTGAAGACATTGCATATTTACAGTTGCGGGAAGGGGACTCACTTTTAGTCGACATCACTCCGCTGGAAGATGGGAATATCCTGATCTCAACACCGCCGGATACCTCGCTGGATCTGGTCGTCCCTTATCTCAATCCGGCTACACCCCCAACTATTGGGGATGTTACTCTGAATGATGTGGTTATTTCACCCAATCCCTTTTACGCAGAACTGGTATCCGGGTCAATCGTCGCAGACTTGCCGCCGGGTGACCCAACACTTGCTCAAAATCTGCAAAATCGAGGTATTCCACTTACACCCCATTATATAGAGTACGGTATCCGGGATATTGAAGGAACACCTGTGCATGCTTTGTACCTGAATGGAAACCTGAACCTGTTTGGGCAGGAGCTTGAGAGCGAAGAACCCTCTGAATTTTATTTACGGGGTGATGGGTATGTTAGAGGCAATCTGAATGCGACCGGAATGGATACACAGCTCTCCCTTGCACCGGAGGACAGAATCATCTTTGGGATAAATTCCATTGATGGCAGTTTCGAAATGGCGATTGGATCGTCCAATCCTGTTTACGATTATAGCATAACAGGGAGTCTTGAAATTCTGACTGACCAGGGATACCAGCCGGGAGCCGATCTCACTATTCGAAGACAGCCTGAATATGTGGGTATTACCGATTTTACAGGGTATGAATTGGATCCCGCACCGACCATCGGTATTGAAGGTTTTGGATTGGGTCTCGATCAAATCGTATCGCTTGAGGAGTTTAGTTACAGCTCAATGGCAGGTTTCCAGTATGCGATCATGCTCAATGGTCACTTTAATACCGGCTTTGCAAATGGAGAGCAGTTATCCGTCCCATTTCGGGAAATCGAGTTTCGAAACAGCGGGATCTACATTCCACCACAGGATATCAACGAGAGCAGTTTTCCCGGTTTAAATCTGCCGGAGGTGAATATCAGCGGATTTGAGTTCCAATTATTAGCCTTCAGAACCCTCAACGGAATTACCTATAATTGGGGTGAGGAGGGATCATTCGATCCCGATCTGTCAATGGATTTCATGACCGATCTCCCTGAATTCCAGGAATTCAACCTGATCCCCCCGGACGGTCTGCTCTTCACCGATGTTGGTTTTCAAGATGGATTTTTAGTGGGAGAGATGGAGCCATTCAGTCCTCTTGGAACTGTTGAAGTTCCGGTTGCATCTGCGGAAAATTCACCTATTCTCCAGGTCGAGGAAATATCCGGAGCACTGGAAGCCCTTGAAACAGAAAGCGGATTCCAGCAGCGAGCATCGTTTAGCATGAGTGGCGAGGTAGCCCAGATACCGGTCTTTCCAAATCAAGATCCCGCCACTTGTAATGAAAATACAGATTTCTTCCTTGATATTGTTGAGGGAAGCTCCTTTGTGGGAATCATCAATGATATTCAACCGTGCGGAAGCCTTCCGTTGGGACCGGTTTCCCTTGAAATGACCAATGCTGATATGATTCTCAGTCAGGGTGAAACCGGGCAGATGGCAATACTGGATGGCGACGCTGATGTAACTCTGCCGGCTCCCCAAGGACAATCTTCAATCGTGGTTTCCGGTGAATTGACTCTTGATGCAATCACAGGAGAAATTACGAATGGAGAAATAGCCATCAATGAGCCGTTCAGTTTGGAGCTTCCATTCGGAGCCGAGAACCCGCTGTTTGCACTCACAGTCAACCAGGCCATACTGGATATGGATGGATTGACAATCGATGGACAAGGAAGTTTAGTTGAGGGAGATATCAACGCCGATGTTATATTCGACGGTTTACAGTTCGACCTGTCCACGATGGAGATTGCAGCCGGCTCAGCCAGTATCAATTCCAATTTTGCGATTCAGTTTAATCCAAATCCATTTGGCTTCCAACTGGTTGATGCGGATGCTCCGTTGCCCGATGGTGATGTTCTGCGACTGGATCTGTCGGGTGATGCCCTTTTAGATCAGGCTGGTCTTGGTTTTTCCGGCACATCCGTAGCCACGTTGCAATTTGCAGGACAAAATTATGACGATTTGCGGGTTGAATGGTTAGAAAATGCTGCAATGGCCCTCAACGGTACTGCATTGACACGAGGGTTGATTGAATTTTATTGGGACCAGGGCGGTCAACTGGCGGAAGACCCAATCGCTTTTATCGATCAGTTTGGATTCCACATGGGTGAGGGAATTCTGGCGGCTCTTCCCGACCGATTGGGACTGCCGACCGAAGAGATCGCCTATATTCAACTCAAAGATGAAAATGGGAATCCGTATATCGAGCCTCAGGTAACGGATTCAGGATATACCCTCTCTACAGACGGCGATTTTTTGCCAATTGTGTTTCCATCACTCTCTACTCCAGGGGATGAGCTGAGTACCGGCGTGAGTTTTTCCTTGGAAACGGATGATGCATTCAACATCATCAACGGATCACTCGAACTGGAAACAGAACTTTCACTGGAAGATCGGCTCAATTTGCCGGTTACACTTTCCCAGCTCCTACTCAACGTGACGGACGGTATTCAACTGGAGATCGGTTTGATTTTCGACCTCCCTTCCGTTTTCAACAATTACGATGAGGGAACAGATGCAGGGTTGTTTGCAACACTCGGAGAATCCGGAATTGTGGCAGGAACGTTCTCTTTGGGTGATATGAGTGATTCATTCAATCCGTCAGCAAATCCTCTCTACACGTTTGATTTTTCTGGCAATGTGGTTGGAACCTCGACCTCTTTCAATAACTACGGCGAGGATGATCTTTATCAATATTATGCATCGGCTGGCGCGGGAATGTTCTTTGAAAATGGCGCTGAGCCGTTTAATACAGATACATTTTTGGCCAATTTGATGGGTATCGAAGTAAGCTTCGGTGAAGGCGGCAATAGTTTGGGTTTTGCGGGAACCCTCTACAGCAGCCTTGTGATGGAAGATGAAAATGATCCGATCTTCTTCACCTCCTCTTGGGACGGCGATGAATGGTCATTTGATCTTGAAACCGGCAGCCTGACAAACGAATTGACTATCGGCCAGACTACATTTACACTGGATGAATATGAGGGAATTAACCTGATATCGAATGAGAACGCATTTTATGTGAGCCTGAACGGGCAGGTTTCATTCGAGAGTGTCTTGGAAGAACCGATTATCGTAACTGTTCAGGATCTGCAGGTTGGCGTTAATGATTATGACAGCTCCCCATCCCTGCTTTTTGATATCGGGTCAGCCATCAGTGAACTGGGCGACCAGGAATTCCAACTTTTTGACGGAGCTCTTGTCATGGGCCTGATCGACCCGATTATTAGTCTGACTGGTCGCGATCTATCTATTACATCTGACGGGAACCTGCAGTTTTTAGAAGAACAGATCGATTATACGGGCTTGCAGATCACAACATCCGGACAATTCCAATTGGATGAAGTGAGCGCTAATGACATCGAAATCTTCCAGAGCTACTTGGTTTTGCAATCCTTTAGTCTTGAATTAGAAGATGGACTTCAGTTAGAGTCCGAGATGGAAATGACACTTCCCGCGCCGGCAGAGGAACATTCAGGCACCGGACAACTTGCCATGTATCGTGATGAAAATGGACAAATTATTGTAGACCAGGCAGGACTTCAGTTCGATCTGGATGAGCGGTTTGAACTGTTTGGTTTTGGAGAGTTTGAACTCACCAAATTGAAAGCAGAAGTCAATCCATTTGAATGGGATGCAGCGGGGGTATATGCCAATGGGAAAATATTCTTGGATACGCAACCCGATCCGATAATCGAATTTGGTGAAGCATCTAACTTTCCGAATAACGCCGGGGTTGGAATTGTATATGCAGGGAACCAACTGGACATCCAGTACAACATTACTGGGAATGTTGATTTCAGTTTTGATCTTAATTTCTTCAGTATTGCAATCGAGTCGGATATAAGCAGTTCTTCCGGCAGTGGTTTCGAGATTCTGTTAAATGGAGAAGCCGGATTTAATCTCGAAGCAGTTGTTGCAAGTCTGAACTATGGTGGAATTGTTATCACAGAAGAGGGATTGGTGGATTATGGAAATATCACGGGCGGATCTATCAATGTGGCCGATGTTGTGTCGCTGGAAGTAGGCCAGTTCATTTATGAGCAAAATACAACCATCAACCTGGCTG
>Ga0102943_1001389_pt1 | contig 15228 bp, 12 predicted proteins | sample SalPonC_black_MG_FD_78174 | JGI IMG/M metagenome (GOLD analysis project Ga0102943, IMG submission 78174) | Salt pond soil microbial communities from South San Francisco under conditions of wetland restoration - Salt Pond MetaG... | ecosystem: Environmental > Aquatic > Marine > Intertidal zone >...
GACCGTCTTGACAAGGTGATGGAACACCTCAATAAAGAACTCCAGGTTCTTAACTTAAGTGAAGAGATCCGTTCCAAGGTAAAAACAGATATCGACGACCAACAACGGGATTTTTACCTTCGACAGCAGATGAAGGCAATCCAGGAAGCTCTTGGCGAAGACAGCGAGCAGCAAGATATTGCTAAACTTCGCAACCGCCTTGAAGCCAAGAAAAATATACCTGATGAGGTTGTTGAGGAAGCTGAGAAAGAAATTCAGCGTCTTGAAATGACTCCGAATTCTTCTCCGAACTATGGAATAATCCACAGCTACGTAGAATGGATTTTGGATCTTCCCTGGGGTGACTATTCTGATGACAAGCTTGATCTGAAAAGAGCTAAAAAAATTCTTGATGAAGATCACTACGGCCTCGAGAAGGTTAAGAAAAGAATCATTGAGTACCTGGCTGTTCTCAAATTGAAAGAGGATATGAAAGCTCCAATTCTTTGCTTCTATGGCCCTCCCGGTGTGGGTAAGACCTCTTTAGGTAAGTCTATCGCCCGGGCTATGGATCGGGAGTTTGAACGATTTAGCCTCGGCGGTATTCATGATGAAGCAGAAATTCGTGGCCACCGGCGTACATACATCGGTGCGCTTCCCGGCCGTATCCTACGTGCAATGAAAAAAGCAGGTAAAGGCAACCCGGTCATGATGCTTGACGAGATCGATAAGGTTGGCTCTGACTTTAGGGGTGATCCTACATCTGCTCTTCTCGAGGTTCTTGATCCTGAACAAAATGATTCGTTTACGGATAATTATCTTGAACTGGAGTATGATCTTTCCAAGGTGATGTTCATCGCCACAGCTAACTCGCTGGAGACCATTCCCGCGCCACTTCGAGACCGAATGGAGATTATCAATATCAGTGGTTACACACAGGAAGAGAAGATCGAGATTGCAAGAAAATACCTGATTCCGAAGCAGATAGAAGAAAATGGTTTGTCGAAAGATCAGATCAAAATCTCCAAAGCTGCCATTGAAAAAATTATCGATGAATACACTCGTGAATCCGGTGTTCGTAACCTTGAACGCAGGATTGCAGGTGTCTGCCGAAACGTAGCAGCACAAATAGCCAAGGATGATATTGAAAAAATGAGTGTCGGCGTAAACGATGTTCAGGATATTCTCGGTAAGCAAAAATTCTTCTCAGAAGTTGCCGAACGCACAACTGTTCCCGGTGTAGCGACCGGCCTTGCATGGACGCCATACGGCGGGGATATCCTCTTTATTGAGGCGAGCGTGAGTAAAGGGAGTGGAAAACTCCATATTACAGGGCAACTTGGTGATGTGATGAAAGAATCCGCCATGCTTGCACTTTCTTACCTGAAGGCACATTCCGAAAGATTGAACATCCCTGAAGATGCATTCAAATACTGGGACCTTCATATTCACGTGCCGAAAGGCGCCGTACCAAAAGATGGACCCTCCGCAGGTGTATCGATCTTCTCGGCTATTGCATCTATCTTTACACAGCGTAAAGTGAAGGGAACCTTAGCAATGACCGGTGAAATAACACTGCGTGGCCTGGTACTACCAGTTGGTGGAATTAAAGAGAAAGTGCTGGCAGCTAAACGATCGGGTATTAAAAAAGTACTCCTTCCAAAGAAAAATGAGAAAGATGTTGATGAGATTGAAATCGACATTCTGGGGGATTTAGAGATTCAGTATCTCGAACGCATGGATCCATTACTGGATATTGTACTGGATGATGAACCTGTATCTGATCCTCATGAACGTTTTAATGTCTCTGACAAATATAAATCTCAAAATGGATCGTCTGGAGAAACTAAAGACACCAGCAAAGAAAGCCTCGTAATGGAATAGTAAAAAAAAGGAAAGCCCCTTCTGACAGGGGCTTTTTTTTATTCTCATCATCTATCAAATACAAATATTTTGAGAATTCATTTACCCGAAAACTTTTCATAACACACACTAACGCACATATAATTCCAAATTTCATAATTTTCAATTATTTTTGAAATTTGGAACGCAGACTATGCTCACACGGTTTCTGAGTCAAACAGTAACATTACGTTGCTTCAAATTCTCATTAAACTAACGAGTAATTATGGAATTATCTTCTCTTACTTTCGGAGAGTATTCACTGGTATACAACATGCTCTCCTTTACAATTGCATCGATGTTAGCTGCGGGTTTATTCTTTATACTGGCGCAACATCGAGTAGCTCCGAAATACAGGATATCGCTAATTGTATCTACGCTGGTTGTGGGTATTGCAGCTTACCATTACTTTAGGATTACAGGAAGCTGGGCAGACGCATTTATGATTTCAGAAACAGGAAATTATGTGGCCAGCGGTAAACCATTCAACGATGCATACAGGTATGTTGATTGGCTACTGACTGTACCCCTCCTATTGGTTGAGCTTGTATTGGTTTTAAACCTCTCGCGCGAAAAAAGTGGGCCGATGCTTACAAAGCTTGTCATCGCGGCTACACTCATGATTGGATTAGGATACCCCGGTGAATTACTTGGGGCCGAAAGCATGTTTTCAGAAAGAGGACTTTGGGGATTCCTCAGTACAATTCCGTTTATTTATATTCTCTGGATTTTATTCGGTGAATTAGGCAAAGCTATGGAGGGACAACCCGAAAGAGTTCGAATTCTCTTCAGAAATATTCGATTATTATTGATATTTACCTGGGGCTTTTATCCGATTGTATATATGGCTCCATTTTTCGGACTCACAGGTAGCGAATCTATAGTAGCTATTCAGGTTGGTTACACCATTGCCGACGTTCTTGCCAAAGCAGGATATGGTGTTATGATTTACGCCATTGCCCGTGAAAAATCTATAAATGAAGGCTATCAGCTTTCAGCTGCGTAATAAATAAATCCTTAAAATTATCACCCGCTTTCTAATGCGGGTGATATTTTATTATGAAAGATAAACGAACAACTTTACGAGCAGTCGCCATTACAGCTGCAATCCTATCGATTATACTGGAACTTACATATCCGGCTTACTCCGATAGTGTCAAGTACCCTGTTCTGGGACTATGTCTTCTCTTAATTGGAATTCCACATGGCGCCATCGACCATATTGTAACTTCGAAACTATATAATTTAACACAAACAATTTCTGACCAAGCTAAATTTTATATCTATTATTTGGTCATGATGACTATTATGACATCAATATGGATCATAAATCCATTGTCAGGTTTTCTTGTATTTGCGTTTTTAACCATTTACCATTTTGGTCAGGCAGACCTCGAACATTTAGATATAAATAAGAATATTAAGCGATTGCTGTTTCTATCCCGTGGGAGTATGATTATGGGTTTAATAATTATCAGTGATCTTCAGTACACTTCACCTATTCTTTTAGATTTAACAGGTATCAACATCCTTGAACAAATCTCCGGTGCTTCAATCCATAAAATCCTTCTTGCAATTCTACCTCTTCAGTACCTGGTAATACAAACTGCAACACTGATGTATTATAAGTTTCAGGCAAGTGATATTATCTATATTTTATTTGATGCATTTATAGTAGCTGCACTCTTTTTAATTGTAAACCCCATACTTGCCTTTGCGATTTATTTCGGTCTGTGGCATTCAGCCGTACATGTCAAAGAAATGATGTCCTATTTTGAGAAAACTGGAATAAAAATGAATTTAAAATCATTTTACTTAAAAGCCCTCCCCCTCAATCTAATTACACTTATTGGCATTGGCTTGATTTATTGGATAAGTCAAACTTACCAGTTCCAACTTCAAGTTGTCTCATTGCTGTTTATCATCATAAGCGTGTTAACACTGCCTCACATGCTTATTGTTGAAAAAATGTATTCCAGATCGAGTAGTTTAGGATAATTAATTCTAAGATTTTGAAAATACATTCAAAGATTTTGTACGAATTATTTGATAACGCATATCTAAACTGTAAATAAAGCCCTCGGATTACTTTTTAATTAAGACTATCATCCTTTAACTTTAATTTTTTATTACTGTCAACTACAAGTTAAACTTATTGAAAGAAGGACGAGTTATACAATCAACCGGTAAGTGGTATAAAATTACCGCTGATGATAACACCATCGAAGCCCGGTTACCCGGAAAATTTCGGCTCGACGCCAAAGAGGTTACCAATCCCATAGCAGTTGGTGATTATGTGGATTTTGAAACGGAAAATGACGGTACTGGGATCATCCGCGAAATCAAAGAGAGGAAGAATTATATACCAAGAGAGGCTACACATGGCCGCCGAGGTGAACAGATACTTGTCTCAAATATAGACAGAGCCTGGGTTGTCCAAAGCATAAGAAAACCAAGACTCAATACCGGCTTTATTGACCGGTTCCTTGTGACCTGCGAGGCATATGAAGTCCCGGCAGGTATCATTATCAACAAAGAAGATTTAGCCAATCAAAAAGATCTGAGCTTACTTGAAGATAAAAGTGAGCTCTATGAAAATTTAGGCTATGAATTTTTAAGCACTTCTATTCATGATAAAGATTCCCTGCTGCAGCTTGCAGGTCAACTCAAAAATCAAACATCAGTTTTTATTGGTCCCTCCGGAGTGGGAAAAACAAGTTTACTGAATGCCATAGATCCGGATATCGACCTTAAAGTTAGTGAGATTTCAAGCTATTCAAACAAAGGAAAGCATACCACAACCTTTGCCAAGCTCATTGCATTATCATCTGGCGGATACATTGTAGACACTCCGGGCATTCGCGAATTTGGAATTGTTAACATTACAAAAAGTGAGTTGTCTCTGTATTTTCCTGAAATGAGAGAACCCAGAGAGCATTGTAAATATTATAACTGTACCCACTTTCACGAACCCAAATGCGGTGTAGTAGAGGCATTTGAGGAGGGCAAAATCGATCCAGACAGATATCACTCTTATCTCAATATTTTGGAAACACTTCCTGATTACTGAACTATAAGAAATTAATTCGAACAGCTATTTTAATTTCTTTCTGTAACTATGAATTGGAAATCCATTTTAAACAGTTTCAAAATCAAGAGCGGTTTAGAACGAGTATACATTTTTTTGCTTCCCTTGACATTCCTGATTTATAATCCGGCCTACTCTCAGGTTGACAATGCAGGTGATATTCTTCGTGCGGGATCGGAAGATGCAGAAGTATTATTGACTGAGTACCTAAAACCTTTCGGCAGTGGTTTTGGAGCTGATTTGAATTCCGGTTGGTTTACATCTGCACGACCTTTAAAAACATTTGGTTTTGATCTCCGAGTTTCTGTCTCAGCTTCATTTGTGCCGGTTTATGATCGTTCGTTTGATGTATCAACTCTCAATTTGAACGCTGTGCAATTGCTTGACGGCCCCTCGGAAACCCCAACAGTATTCGGTGATGATACAGCAACAAGCAGACTCGGCAGTACCGACTTCAATGACTCGAACCAACTGAATGAAGAGATATTTTCATTTAATATGCCTAAAGGCAGTGGTTACCATCTTGTTCCGGCTCCTATGGCACAATTTAGCCTTGGACTTCCCGGTCATACACAGGCCACACTCAGATATTCACCGGAATTGGTAATTGATAACGACTATAGTGTGCGAATATTCGGTATTGGTGGTTTAATAGGCTTGAATCAACTTTTATTTAATGATCGACTTCCTTTTGATTTGTCCATCCAGGGCGGCATGATGGACTTAAGTGCAAATGCTAAATTCGAAGTTTTACCCCCAGAAGATGATCGTATCCAAAATGATTATCCGGATTCGGAATGGGAAGGACAAGCCATAAACTTTGATACAAACACATTTACCACCAACCTGGTTATTGGAAAAAGATTCTCTATTCTATCCCTTTTTGGTGGAGTTGGGTATCAGCATTCATCAACAGATATTACAACGAAAGGCCCCTATCCAGTTGTTATCCCCCATCTTGATGGTACTAATCCGGGTGGTACCACACACCAAATACAAAGTGTATCAGTGCCTATTAACATTACATTAGATGGTGCAAATGAAATTCATGGGTTGGGCGGACTACGATTAAAGTTGGGTTTTATATCCATCTCAACCAGTTATACAGTAGCCGAATATTCTACATTAAGGGCAAGTGTTGGTATTATGATCAGATCCTGATAAAACCATGAAGAATTGAAAGGTTATTCAGACCTGCTCAAAGTGTTTTCTCATTGCCTGCATTGATATTTTTTCGCCCCTCACAACTTCGACTCAAACCTTTAATCATAGAGAGATTTTTAGGTAGTTTTCCCCTTTCAAATATTGGCTGGATTAGAAAAATGCCCCATTTCACTGAGACATTTTTGTCTTTTTGCTCAACTATTTCTTTCCAATTTTTGGTGTAATCAAAATTTCACAATAATCAATACAGTAACTTCAGTCACCCAAAAATCGACAACAAAACCAATATTTATAAAATCAACATTTAATAGCTTGTTGACTAAAGTTCAATAAATTTTGCAATTAGTCAACTATCTATAAAAAAGTTAATACGAATCTACTTTTTATTGATTATAATTGCTTTATAGATTCATGTTCAATATTTACCCATAAGCTATTATTAGCTTTAAACTATTTTAATTATAATTTCTATCCATTATCCAACAATTTAAAGAAGGAGACTATGAATTATAGTATTTCTGAAAAGTACAACTGCGTAGTTATCGATCTGAAAGGAAGAATTATGGGCGGTCCTGATGCCGAAACATTTTCAAACGAAATTCATAAGCTTATTGATGAGGGAAAAAAACAGATCATCATTAACCTGGAGCAGGTAAAATTTATGAACTCTTCAGGACTTGGGATTCTAATCGGCGGGTTGAATACCGTTCGAAAAAATGATGGCGATATCAAACTTTGCAATGCCGATAAAAGAATTTCCAGTCTGCTGATGGTTTCTCAACTTAATACAGTGTTCGATCATTATACGAGCCTGGATGAAGCTCTAGAAGCTTACAATTAGTGTAGTATACATCTACAACTGCTTGAATCAATTAGATAGTTGAGCAAGACTCAACCGGCTGTCAAGGAAGATGGCTCTGATAGGTCTTGATTGACTTTCTATGACCTCGTATGGCAAAATCATACTTTACAGATCAGGTTTTTAAGAGAATCGAATCACTTGAAAACGGCGATTATGAAAATTGTAGGTTTGTAAATTGCATATTACCGAACTGCGATCTCTCCGGGATCAACTTTATAGAATGTGAGTTTGAGAATTGTGATTTCAGTACGTCCAAACTCTATGATACCTCATTTAAGTCTGCCTCATTTGCTAAATCAAAACTGGTGGGATTGCGCTTTGAAGATTGTAATGAATTTCTCTTCTCAATCGATTTTCAAGATTGTAACCTTAACCTTTCCTCTTTTTACCAGGTGAATCCCCAAAAACTTTCATTCGAGAACTGTAATCTCAAAGAGGTTGATTTTACAGAAGCAAAATTGAATGAAGTGATTTTTGACAATTGTGATCTCGGTTCGGCAATCTTCAAAAACACTAATCTTGAAAAAGCTGACCTCAGAACTTCTTATAACTTTTTGATAGATCCTGAATGGAATAACATTAAAAAATCAAAGTTTTCACTTCAAGGCTTGCCCGGTTTGTTACAAAAGTACAATATTCACATTGAATAACCTTAGTAGAGGTTTATCATGATATACATGATTATTGAGACGTTTAAGCCCGGAAAAGTAAAACAGATTTACAGACGCCTTGAAGAAAAGGGCCGCATGCAACCGGAGGGACTCACCTACATCAACAGCTGGATTGATGAAAATATGAATAAATGCTACCAGGTGATGGAAGCCGACTCCATCGACAAGATCCACATATGGATCTCGAATTGGGATGATGTGATGGAGTTCGAAATTGTGCCGGTGATCTCTTCGGAAGAGGCTAAGAAGAAAGCTCTGACTTAGCTTGTTTGATCCTTTGTTTTTTGGATTTGAAATTTTATCTAATGCGCCTGTAACCAATTCTCACCAATTCCGGCTTCTACCTTCAGTGGTACATCCAGCTCGAAAGCCGATTCCATTAATTCAACGATTTTGTCAGGCACACTATCCAATTCACTTTCATGGATTTCGAAAATCAATTCATCATGCACCTGTAAAAGCATTCGGCTCTTTTTATTGTTCTCTTTGAGCCAGTGGTGAATATTGATCATTGCCAATTTAATGATATCCGCTGCCGTACCCTGAATCGGCATGTTTATCGCCGTCCGTTCTGCGAATCCTCGAACATTCCAGTTCCCAGATTTGATATCCGGAATGTAGCGCCGTCGCCCCATCAGAGTTTTCACATAACCGTGTTCCCTGGCAAATGCTTTCGTATCGTTTATGTAATTCAAAATATTCGGAAAGCGCTCAAAATACTGGTCAATCATCTCCTTGCCTTCGCTGTTTTCAATGCCCAGCCGTGATGCCAACCCATACGCACTCACACCATACGGTATCCCGAAATTTACTTCCTTTGCTTTTCTCCGGTGCTCCAGTGTCGCATCATCAATCGATTCTAAATCGAATATCTCTTTTGCCGTTCTTGAGTGGATATCTTCATCATTCAAAAACGACTCAATCATCGCTTGGTCTTTCGCTATATGTGCAATCACCCGAAGCTCTACCTGGGAGTAATCGGCAGACATCAGCTTAAATCCACCTTCAGCGACAAATGCTTTCCGAATTTCACGCCCGCGTTCTGTTCGTATAGGAATATTCTGCAAGTTCGGGTTAGATGACGCCAAGCGCCCGGTTGCTGCTACACTCTGGTTAAATTCGGTATGAATGCGGCCCGATTCCGGGTTAATCAGGGCCGGTAGTGCGTCTACATAGGTTGATTTCAGTTTGGTTAGCTGACGATAATCCAATATCAAACTTGGCATTTCATACTTGGCTGCCAGTTTTGTCAACACCGATTCAGCCGTAGAATATTGCCCCGTTTTTGTTTTTTTACCGGCGGGTAAATCAAGCTTATCAAACAGGATCACTCCAAGCTGTTGCGGTGAGTTGATATTAAACTCCTCACCTGCCTTTTCAAATATTTCCGCTTCCAATTTTTTCAAGTCGTTTTCCAGCTCTTTGGAGAGTTCGGCCAGCATCTCCTGATCCAGTTTCACTCCTTTGTACTCCATATCAGCCAGAACTTCCATCAGCGGGTAATCTACCTTATACGCTATCTCTTCGAGTTCATCTTTTTTCAGCTGTTCATTCAATATCTCATATAATCGAAGCGTAATATCCGCATCTTCACAGGCGTATAGGTAAACCTCCCCGGGTTCCAAATCTGCCATCGATTTTTGCTTTTTCCCCTTCCCGATCAGCTCTTCGATCGGAACCGGTTTATAGTTCAGGAGTCCTTTAGAAAGCTCATCCATTTTCAATTTCTGGTTGGCATCTACCAGGTACGCTGCTACCATCGTATCAAACGGTTTTCCTTTGATCTCAATGCCCGATTTCATAAGCATCATGTAATCAAATTTGTAATTGTGTGCGATCTTGGTTGAATCAGGATTCTCAAAAATGGGCCTAATCAGCTCGATTACTTTATCCTGATCTAATCCGCCCTCAATGTTAACCGGAACATAGTATCCTGAACCAGCCATTGCAGAAAATGAGATTCCTACAAGACCGGCTGAAACCGGGTCTGGGCTGTCGGTTTCCGTATCAAAACAGATCTCTTTTTTATTTCTGAGTACCTCAACTACCTTTTCAAGGTGGTCAATATTCTTCACTAACTCATAGTTCACACTCTCTTCATTTAGCTCTTGCTTGGGAGCTTCCTCTTTGAATGAACCGAACAGATCTACCTGGTCACCACTTTTCTCAGCAACGGGACCTTCTTCACCCAAATATTTTCGGGTGAGTGTGCGGAATTCCATTCGTTTGAAAAAGAGGCCCAGTTCTTTCTTATCAGGTTCACTCCATTCCAGGTCTTCCCAATCCTGTACATCCGGCACATCCGTTTTGATGGTCACCATCCTCTTTGCCTGCATCGCCTGATCACCATATTCGGTTAATCCCTCTCGGGCTCTTTTTCCTGATATGTTTGGTGCATCTTCAATAGCAGCTTCCAGCGAGCCATACTTTTTTACAAGTTTAGGAGCCCCTTTCTTACCGATACCCGGTACACCCGGAATGTTATCAGAAGTATCCCCGATCATTGCTAAAACATCAATCACTTTCTCCGGGTAAACACCGAAATAATCTTTCACTCCTTCCCGATCGATGATGTTAAATCCACCATTCTTGTTATCCGGTTTCATCATCTGTATGTGATCATGAACCAGTTGCATGAAATCTTTGTCGGGGGTGACAAGCATTACATCAACATCATCCGCGTTTGCACCATCGGCGATCGTTCCGATGATATCATCCGCTTCATACCCATCCTGCTCGATATTTGGAATTCCCCACGCCTTCAGCATCTCTTTCATCAGTGGTATACCCACTTTCAGTTCTTCAGGCTGAGGCGGGCGATTGGCTTTGTACTCCTCATCTATTTCGTGACGAAATGTAGGTTCGTGTGTATCCCATGCTACCGCGATATGTGTGGGTTTATCCTCCTCAAGCATTTTTTCAACCGTATTGGCAAACCCGAGTATCGGACCGGTTGGAATTCCCTCAGAATTTTTCAGGCGACTGTTTATAAATGCAAAATGCGCCCGGTATGCTAGCGCCATTCCATCAAGTAAAAAAAGCTTTTTCTTTGACATATTTGTCTGTTAACTATTGATTTAACTCAAATTCAATTTCACAAGACCTGACAGAGTATTTTCGATTTTTTTATAAACTCCTGTCAGAGTCTGGTATTTCTACCTTATTCTTACAACTCCGGCAGGGCTTCTTTCCGCTTAAAATCTGTCGGGTTGTTATAAATTTGTTTTACGATTCTACTTTCTCTTCAAGCAAGCCGGCCCACTGCTTCAGTTGATGGATCTCCTCAGCCCAGCGCTCTGTATTTGGTGTTTCCAGTATAAATGGAATTTCATCAAATCGAGAGTCCTCCATAATCAATCTGAATGGAGTCCAGCCTATCAGGCCATCACCCAGGCTTTCGTGCCTGTCTACCTTCGATCCGAGCTCTTTTTTTGAATCGTTCAGGTGCATGCCCATCAATTTGCTGAATCCAACAATGAGATCAAACTGTTCAAAGGTTTCTTCAAATCCAACTTCGCTGGATAGATCATAACCGGCAGCATATGCATGAGCCGTATCAATGCAGACACCTACGCGGTCTTTTTGCTCAACTTTCTCAATCATCGCCGCAAGGTGTTCGAAACGATATCCCATATTTGTACCCTGTCCGGCAGTATTTTCAATCACAGCTTTTACAAATTCGGTTTGATCGAGTGCAAGGTTGATCGACTCAGCTATCACCGCAATACAATCCTCTTCACTGTGTTTATTCAGATGACTCCCGGGATGAAAATTCAATTTTTGAATTCCGAGTTGTTCACAACGCTGTAGTTCATCGAAAAACGCATCTCTTGATTTTTTAAGTCCCTCTTTTTCAGGATGCCCAAGATTAATCAGGTAACTGTCATGCGGCATGATCGCTTCCATTGGGAAATCAAATTTTAGGCATTGTTCTTTGAAACCAGTAATATTTTTTTCAGATAGCGGTTTTGCTTTCCAGCGTCGTTGATTTTTTGTAAAAAGTGCAAATCCGGTGGCTCCAATTTCATTTGCACGACCCGGTGAATTTTCAACACCACCGGCTGCGCTTACGTGTGCTCCTATATACTTCATTTACTCAGTTTAGTTAAGATTTTACCTAAAAATACGAATGAGTATCGGGTTCCTGAAATTAAATCATCATTCAGCCTGTTACATCACCTTCTCATGCATTTGCAACTCAAGTAAAAAGAATCTACTATGCTTGCTATTAGCAAGATTTCCGGTTAATTCAGATCAATTCTTATGAGTAACAAAAACAGAGACACTTCGCCACGCCGTTCAAAGATTATTGATGTATTAAAAGAGGCCGGTGAAGAGCTTCAAATACGGGAAATCGTTAAAAGAACAGACCTAGATTATAATAATGCCCGGAGTGCCCTTTCTGAAATGACCTCTATGGGATTGATTGAAAGAGTTGACAGGGGTGTTTATGACCTACCTGAGCGAGTTCAAAAAAAGGAGATGGAAAATCCTGATCATCCCATCCAAAAGATCTTGCAAAACCAGCAGATCCTTAAAGTTTTGTTAAATACAGTCATCACCAACAAAGCATTAATGGAGGCCCTTCTTCTCGGTCAACAGGAGATTATCCAGGCGCTTCGAACATTGAGCACAAACAATGAGGAAGACGAAGAGGCCATAAAAAACCTTGAAGAAGTTTTTGCAAAACGAATTGAATGGCATTTCGATGTAGCTGCAGAACAAGTTACGGCACAATACACAAAGCTTCCTGAGGAGGTTTTTGATGTTTTAGTGGCTCCCCTCACACGAGATAAAGATTCCAAAAACAAAATTTGGGATTCATTGAAGACCAACGATTTCAAAAAGAAAGAACAAAAGAAGAAATCAGACAGATCTGAATAAGTTTCATCCCGGGTAAAACTTGAGAAATTCATCCCCTCCTGTTTTTTTGATACTTAAATTGTATCATGTTTTGAGAATTTTTAACGAATCCTTCTAACTTCTTGAAAATAAAAGTACCACACACACTTGCACTTCTGTTTTTGTTGATGATTGCAGCCCTTGTACTTACATGGATTGTACCTTCAGGTGAATTTGAAACTACGGTAAATGAAGCCGGGCGCGAAGTTGTAGTTCCGGGTTCATTCGAAACAATTCCCGAAAAGGAGTACCTGTCGGTCACAGCTCTTTTTACTGCCATTCCAAGAGCTTTTGCAGACGCACAAGGAATTATTTTCTTTGTACTGATTATCGGTGGTTCATTAGCCGTCATTCGGGAAACAGGCGCGATTGATGCCCTGCTCGGCAAAATACTCAACTCATATGGAAATCAACCCGGTCCCCTGCTTTTTTTGATGATGATGGCTTTTGCCGTTGCTTCCGCTACGTTGGGAATGGCAGAGGAATATATCCCCTTTGCAATTATTCTTGTATCGCTATGTATTGCTTTAAATTTGGATGCAATCACCGCAATCGGCACCATGGTAGTTGGTTACGGAATCGGGTACGGCGTTGCAATCCTCAATCCCTTTACTCTCTTGATTGCACAGGACATTGCAGAACTTCAACCTGCTTCGGGAATGTGGTATCGTTTGATTCTTGCAGTCCCTTTGCTGGCCGTTGGTTTTCATCATGTTTGGTCGTATGCAAAACGGGTCAAAAATGATCCTGAATCAAGCTTGATGAAAGACATTGAGCAGGACGAACACGAAACAATTGAGTATCCCCATATGGATCTGAAAAAAATTATTGTCCTGGGAATGACTCTAATTGCTCTGATTTTTTTAATCATTGGAATCTGGCAATGGCATTGGTATATCATTGAGTTAGGTGCGATCTTCTTTGCCTTGGCTATTCTTGCCGGGCTTTTTGGTGGATTGGGAGTCAATAATACAGCTTCCACATTCTCAAAAGGAGCTGCAGAATTGACTGGAACAGCTCTGCTGATTGGCTTTGCCCGGTGTATTGCCCTTTTGATGGAAGATGGGGAGATCCTGCATACCGTTGTCAATGGCCTGGCCACCCCACTTTCTTATGCCGGTTCAGAAATTGCCGGCGTTGGCATGCTTGGTGTACAGAGTATTCTGAACTTTTTCATCCCATCCGGCAGCGGACAGGCATTTGTTACCATGCCACTCATGGCCCCTATCGGTGACATTGTAGGTGTCTCCCGCCAAGTGGCTGTTTTATGTTTCCAGCTTGGTGATGGTCTCATGAACATGATTGTCCCAACAAATGCCGTTTTGATGGGAATTCTCGGCCTGGCAAACATCCCCTATGAACGATGGTTCAAGTTTATCTTTCCGCTCATCATTAAATTGTTGGTGATTTGTGGCATTGCCATCGCCATTGCGGTTTGGATTGGGTATTCCTGAAATCAGTATTAGTCATCTAATGACTATTCATAACCAAGTTGTTCCGACGGATCCCAGAAATGATTCATAATATCAACTGTATATTCTTCAGTGAATTCCACTCCTTCCTGCTCTAACCGCTCCCTCATGGAATCACCGGGGAAATACGCTCTGCCTGTTAACTGCCCCAAACGATTTACAACTCGGTGTGCAGGGTAGTTTTCTCCTTCTTTTGATATGAGATTATTCAATGCATACCCCACCATTCGCGCACCGGAACGAACACCCAGATAACCTGCAATCGCTCCGTACGTTGTTACCCTGCCTGGTGGAATCTCGGACACCACATCATATACTTTCTGATAAAAATCTTCCCGCTTCAAACCTGCATCCTTTTTGACCGATGTTTCAGGTTAGAAATTCTATGTTTGATAAAGTTAGATTAATCCTCACCATAATATTTTTCCAAACGATCATATAAAAGTTGGAATGTTTTGTCCCGATCAACATCTAAGCATCGTAGTAACGTCCCATTGGTATCGTAAAAATTGTAATCCATGTAATGAGTAACTGTTGGAGCGACTGATTCCCGGCATGTTGCAATTTCAGGGTTGAGCAGAGCAGCCATGTCACCAAGGTCAAAAAAGCCTTTATTCGGATCCATGAAGTAATCACTTTTGTAACGATATTCATGTAAATAATTCCCCAGTTCACCATACGGTTTCACCATCTTCTCAGACTCCTCCATAGATACGCTTAGATGAGTTCCTGTATCAAAAAGTACTAACGGAAAAGGGGCATGGAACATCATTCTGGAGGCACGTATATCTCCCTTTATGTTAAAATTATGTGCCCTGAATGGCCATGTATTCTCGGTACGTGCATGCCAAAACATAATGACTTTATCTTTTATGGAAGGCTCTTTAAGGTATGCTGAGGCAAGATCTGTAGGACTGCCTAACCCAATGATCCATAATGGATTATCGGATGAGGAAGCCATAGCTTTCTCAATAATAAAATCAACACCCTCTGATTCACTGGGTTCAAAAACGTAACGCATAGGATGGCCACCGCGAAAAATCGGGATCTCCCCTTCCATTCCTGCTTTTTCTAAAATCTTATGAGCCTCCTCATAGGAGTTCTGAATACTTTCTGGACCTGATCCGCTGTAATAACTATCATGATTGCTGGTTACAATTCCCTCAATATCAAACCGCTCCGGGGAAA
>Ga0102943_1001391_pt1 | contig 15196 bp, 13 predicted proteins | sample SalPonC_black_MG_FD_78174 | JGI IMG/M metagenome (GOLD analysis project Ga0102943, IMG submission 78174) | Salt pond soil microbial communities from South San Francisco under conditions of wetland restoration - Salt Pond MetaG... | ecosystem: Environmental > Aquatic > Marine > Intertidal zone >...
GGGACGCATCCCTAACCGATACAAATTTATAAGAACTTCTTTAAAAAGTCAAATATGTTGTTATTTGGGCTTAGATTGAGAGAAGAACCGATAAAAAGCTTTTCAGGTATTGCTAAAAAAAGTATCTTTACTTTTTTCCTGCCGGTTGAAAGTGTCCCTGTTTGCATAACGGGTAGTTCTTTTAGCAGGCAGGTTTTTTATTAAAACTCATTTTGTAAATTAAGCTGTAAAATACGGGTGGTCTCATCCGTAATTTTAAATCGTTCATCAATCCGTAAACCGGCAACCCAGGCAATTTTGTTTCCGCTTTCGATAATCCAAACGTTTTCTTTTTCGGGAATAGGAATTTTTTGGTCAATAAAAAAATCACTCACTTTTTTCAGGTTTTTCATGCCTAAGGGCATAAAATAATCCCCCGTTTTCCATTTACGAATGGTTAAAGGAAATTCTAGTTTATCGTAATCCAGCTGGGCTATATTTTTTTGGGTATTAATGATAAAATCTTCTGTTTTTTCAATCTTATCAAGGGTTAGATATACCGGATGTTCAATATACTCTGTTGCTTCTTCGATAAAAAATGGTTTGGTCCGTGCTAATGAAATTTCTTCCAGTATAAGTTCATTTCTGTCTTTTATCATACGGTGGGTTGGTGATAAAAATTTTTTTCCGGGAATCCCTTCCAGAGATGCGATGATATCATTCACCTGGGTAATTGAAAATCCATAAGGTGATAGAAATTCAAAAAGATAGGTTTCAATAGGTTCGAGTTTCTTCAATGGTTCGATAGCAAAATATATTTTCCTGTTTTTTTCAACAGCAATATCTGCCCGCAATTTTTGAATGGTATTAAAATATATTTTTTCCGTATTTTTTAATTTACTGATATTTTCAGTCATTGTATCGATAAACGACGGGTTAATAGATTCGAATGCCGGAATAATCTCGTGTCTGATAAGGTTCCGGCTGTATTTGGTGGTTTTATTGGAAGAGTCTTCGCGATATTCAAAATTATTGGAGTGGCAAAAGTCTTCAATGTTTTTTCTGGAGGCAAAAAGCAACGGACGAATAATTGCTCCCGATTTTTCTTTTATTCCTGTAAGTCCTTTTATACCTGTGCCACGTGTCAGATTGATAAGAAATGTTTCGATTAAATCGTTTTTATTGTGAGCAATAGCGATATAATCATACTGGTATTTTTTTCTTAGCTCTTCAAACCATTCATACCGTAAATCGCGGGCAGCCATTTGTATCGAAATTCCCTCTTTTTCGGCTACCTCACGGGTATTAAAATGTACGTTATGTATTGGAATTTGATAATTCTCGGCAAGTGCCAGCACAAAGTCTTCGTCATAGTCCGATTCTTCATCCCGCAACTGAAAATTGCAATGTGCCAGCACCATTTTGTATCCCGCAAGCCTGAAAAGGTGCATCATCACAATAGAGTCAATACCTCCGCTGACACCGAGTAAGATAGTATCATCTTTTAAACAAAGATTATTGCTGGCAATATATTTTTGAAAATCATCAATCATCATAGTTGATATTTAGCACATTAAGCATAGCCCGGGCTTTTATCATGCACTCTTCATGCTCTTTTTCAGGTACCGAAAGGCTTGTAATAGCTCCTCCAACGGTAAAAGATACATAATTTTTCAATTGGTTGTATAAAATACTGCGAATAACTACATTAAAATCAAAGTCTTTATCGGGTGTAATATATCCAACCGATCCGGAATATAGTCCGCGTTTGGTTTTTTCGTATTGTTCAATTAATTCCATAGCTCTGATTTTTGGAGCTCCGGTCATTGATCCCATAGGGAAAGCATTTTTAATGATTTCAATAACAGGAGTTGTTGATTTAACTTCTGAAACAATTGTTGAAATCATTTGATGTACCTGTTTAAAAGAGTAAATTCCGTATAATTCTTCTACCTTAACGGAGCCTTTTTTTGCTGTGTGCGATAAATCATTTCTTACTAAATCAACAATCATAACATTTTCGGCACGTTCTTTCGGGTCATTAAAAAGTTTATCTTTTAAAACGATGTCTTCCTTTTCGGATTTTCCTCTTCGTATGGTCCCTTTAATAGGTTGAGATATGATTTTCGTCCCTTTTTTCTTTACAAACCGTTCAGGACTGGCCGAAAGAAGAAAATTATTTCCTGTTTTGTAAAAACATGAGAATGGAGTGGGGGAGCTATCTTGGATTTTCAGGTAAGTACTTAACGGGTCAATGGCTGAGTTGCTGTAAAATTCCCGGCAAAAATTGATTTCGTATATATCGCCTCGTTGAATATGTTTTTTGAGTTGTGTAATGGTGTCCAGGTACTCTTGTTTTGTAAAACGGGATAATATTTCTATGGATTGTGTATTTTTATTTAATGAGGATATATCTGTTGAATTAATTTGTTTAACAATTTGGTCTATTTTTTTTAAATCATATTGTTGTTGATTATAATAAATAATGAGTTCATTATTCTTGGCTGTAAAAACCAGTTCTGGTATAAAAAAATGGATGTCGGGAAACTGAACATTATCAATATTGTTCGATTCCAGTTGTTCAATTTCATTTTTCAAATCGTACGATAAATATCCAAATATCCATTGTTTATTATTTTGTGTAAACTTTTTTAGTATTTCAAGTTTATTCTCGCTGGATGAGCAGCATATTTCTTTTGCTTTAACAGCTGCCAGAAAATCATATTCATAATAGGTGCTTTCGGTTGAATGGTTAATATTGTATTCGCAGCTGTCTAAAAACACAAACGGATCGAAACGGTTTCCCCACCGGATAAGTTTCTTTTTAAATGATTGAAGGTTTTTTATATTCAGATGAAATTTTTTAATCATACAACAAAAATAAAAAAAGCGCCCTTACTACAGGCGCTTTTATAATAATATGTGTAAAAATAATTACTTACTTAAATAATCAGCTATTCCTTCCTGGGTAGCTTTTAATGCTTTATCCCCTTTTTCCCAGTTAGCAGGGCATACTTCTCCATTTTCTTCGAAGTACTGAAGAGCATCAATCATTCGTAAAGTTTCGTCAACGCTTCTTCCCAACGGCATATCATTTACTACCTGATGACGTACAATTCCTTTTTTGTCAATTAAAAATAAACCTCTGTACGATTGAGGAATCCCGTGGAATGTACTTTCACCTTCGTCGTTAAGGTCGTAGTGGCCGGCCAGTACATCATAATTTTCTGATATGGTTTTTGAAAGATCTGCTACCAACGGGTAATTCACTCCTTTAATACCTCCGTCTTTTTGTTTTGTTTGTAGCCATTTCCAATGCGAAAAAGCAGAATCAACCGAACAGCCCACCAGAGCCACTTCTCTTTCATCGAATACTTTTATTCTTTCCTGAAAAGCAATTATCTCTGTTGGGCATACAAAGGTGAAATCTGCAGGGTAAAAGAAGAACACTACATACTTTTTGCCCAAATATTGTTCTAAGGAAAAATTTTCTACAATTTCGCTGCCATTAATTACTGCTTCTGCCTTGAACACAGGTGCTTTTTTCCCTACTAATATTGCCATAGATTTCTGTTTTTTTGTTCTACATTTTTAATACTTATTGAAAAAGGAAACAATAGCAATAAAGGTTTGTTCAATAAAAAAGACAGAAAGGTCTTTTTAGTGAAAGTCGATGGTTGCAGGTGCCTGAGGATCGTAATAGGTATGTTTTAGATACGATTCACCGGATACCAGCAAATAAAAAGGATTCATATCTGATGGTACCGTAGGATAGAAGGCAAATTTTATTTGAAAAGTTTTAAATACCAGGTTTTCGTTTCGAACCCTTACTCCTAATCCAATTCCGGAATAAAGTTTGTTTTTGAATACCGATTGATTTTCAGGTCCGATGAGCCCTAAATCACCAAAACCGAAGAAAACAAATCTGAAATTGTAGAGGTAAAGATTAGTAAAAGCTACCAACTCAGCATTAAAAGATAACTTTTTTAATCCATATAATTCATCACTGGAAAATCCCCAAATATCTTTTGTTGAATTAAAATACACTTTTTCGTCAGGAAACCGGTTTATTCCCCGAGTATAATTGACACTTAAAAAACTACGGAACTTGATGCTTTTAAAGTAATGTAGGTTGCTAATAGCTTTTATATTTGCCTTAAAAGCTCCCTGCTCAATTTGATCATCGTAATATAATCCGCCCAATTCAGTTTTTAAATTAAGAAATCCAATTTTTGGTAAATAAATACCGTTAGCAAAAATTAATCCACCATAGGGGCGGTTATAAAATTCGTCTTTTTCAAAACCAAAGTTGATTTGTGTTAATAATCCCACAGGAATATCTTCTGTTTTACCAAAGGCATAAATTAAATTGGAGGTGTAAAATTTTTGTCTGGAAAAAGCCAGGCTTCCCAGGAAAATTTGATTATCATGATAATCGAAGTTGTACCGTTCACTTACTTCGGGCCCTTTATAAAATTTATTATTGATATATCTTGCACCAATTACCAGACGAGTACGATTAGAATATTTAATATTCTGTGTTCTTACTAAAAAAGCTTTCGAAAGCCAGATATCCTGTGTTGCATAATTCAATCTCACATCAGTCAGGGTAGTATCAATTTTTTTTATATCTCTTGGAGTTGATGTTTGTGAAAAGCTAATATGTCCTGCCCATTTTGTATTATATGAAAAAAAAGGCCTGAAAGCTTTAATTTCGATTCTTTCAGATCCAAATGCTTTGTAATACTGAAATTCAGATTGGATAAAAGTATTCCCTATGTTATTAATCTTATAATCAAATGCATATCCCATAACAGGTGACTCGTAAGCATCAATAAGCCAACGCCCCAATATCTTATGGCCAATACCGGCCAGGTTGTTCTCGTAAAGTTCAACCGATCCTGAGCGATAATCCCATAGGTTGATATAAAATCCGGCACTGTATAAATCTTTTGTGATAACAATTATATCTACCAGGTTTTCAGACCCGGGAACTTCTGCAATTAGTATCGTAGCATCTTTTATGTAATTGAGCTCACGAAAAATTCTTTCGTTATCATAAAGCAGTGTTGGATCAATCGTATCCCCTGCAGAAAAAAGCAAGTTATTTTTAATAATAAAGTCCCTGGTTTTTATATGTGAGTTGTTCCCGGCCTTTTGAATCCAGTTGAGTATTTTTGTAGTACTGCTGTCATATAATTCAGGGCCAAAAACATCCAGTTTAATAATTTCAATCTTGCGAATTATTTTTCCCTTGTGTAAATTGAAATAGCGTTCTTTCCTGCTATTTTCTTCTCCTATAAAAAAACCTTTATCAGGCTCCTGGGTAAGAATTAAGTCTAAGGCAGCCTTGGTGATTTTGTTTTTTGATGCTTTTAATTTTAAGGTATCGTAAAATGGGTTATACTTATTTTTTTGGTCAATAATTAAGGAATCTTTACCCTCTACTTTTGTGGGTGGTTTTTCTTTTTTGTTAATAGATTGATTGTTTTGTCCGGAGGAATAAAGAGACAAAAAGGTGAATAAAATAAGAAGCGTATATGTTTGGAACTCTTTCAATTCAGCTAAGTATGTATTTATACAATAGTAATTATTTGAAATGAAATAAAAAAAGGTTCAATCGATAAAATTGAACCTTTTTGATAAAGTATTATTCGTTTTTTATAATTCAAGCATTGTTTTTCCTTGTTTAAAAACAATATCTCTGGGTATGCCGGCTTCATTAATCTTGTCTAAATCTTTTTGTAGTTCTTCTTTGATTTTACCATCTGCTTTTACCCAGGCTTTTGCCTGTTCAAAGTCTCCGTCACCCTGTATGATGAGGATCTTTTTAGTAAGCTTATTCATGGCCGTTTTCATTTTTTCAAAATCAACTTTGTAGGTTCCCGTTTCAGAGTCTTTAGTAAATGCTCCTTCTTTCTGGAAATAATAGAAACGCATCATGTTGGCTTTACCGTGTGAGCTGGCTGCACCAAAACGGGCCGAACGGAAAATACCGGCCATGAAAGTAACATAGTTATCCATTACTTCGCCGCTGGTTAGTTCTCCCATTTCATATAATTTATCAACTATATACAAGCCTAAAATATCGGCTTTTCCCTCTTCGATAGAAGTGTAATATTCTTTTAAAGCTTCACGAACAGTTTGTTCACCGTCGATAGTATTACCAAGCCCTAAGCCATGAGCTACTTCGTGAAACATGGTATTTTCGAAGAAAGCATCAAATTTAACATGTTTTCTTTGTTCAGGATGGATAACCATATTTGCAATGGGGACAAGGATTCTGTCAAACTTGGCTTTCATAGAGTTTTTTAGTTGCAATTTTCTGCTACCCTTATCTAACCTTACTTGCTCATCGTTGGGTAAGTTTATGGCAATGGTTTTACTACCGGCATTACAATCGCCTGCATAATAAACAGCATCGTAAGCGCCAAGGTCGGAATCGCTGCCCGGTGTTTCGTTTTTGTACTCTTGCGGTACAGGTAAATCTTTCTGAAACTGAGGTAAGAAAGCAGCAAATTTATCCAGTTTTTTACTCCATTCCTGGTCTTTGATAAGAATAAATGATTCGTGAGCTGCTTTGTAACCATACAATGCATCTTCATAATTCTCAATGGGTCCAACAATAAAGTCGATGTCATTATTTTTCATTTCCATCCAGGCAACATCACTTTCGTAATAATTGTCGGTTTCTAAAGCTTCTGCTCTAAGGCTCAGGTATTTTTTAAATCCTTCGTCTTCGGCTAGTTCTGCCGCTTTTCTTATTAACTCAACGGCTTTTGTTGTTTCTTTTTTAAAGGCTTCGTGATAAGGGATAGTATACAATTCACCATCATTATTTCTTCTTATCAAAGTATAAAGACTTGTTTTGTCATCTGCATCAAGCACTTCAAACTCTTCTTTTGTCATATCGGAAGGATAGAAGTTTGCCCCCGCAGGTTTTTTCCCATAACCTTCAATAAAAGGTTTATTATCATTTAATCTTTCCCATGGGCCGTAATTAATTTTTACAAATTTTTTAGCTGCAGGATCAGAAATACTATTCAGTAATTCTTCTTTATCTCCATAAGCTTCCTGCCAGAAAATATCATCCATTAATTGTGCTGCTTCGAATAAATAGCCGAGCATTTCCTTTTGGTTGTCGGTCAGGTGGCTAATGTCCGATGTTAGTTCAACCTCTGCATATTCGTCTAATTTTTTTTGCATATCGGATTTTACTTCTTTTTCCGGAGCTCCACAGCTTGAAATAATTATTGCTGCAATTATCACCGAAAATAAATTTACAATTTTGTTTTTCATACTATGTAGATTTTAATTTTTATGATTAGAATTAGATGTGCAAGATATAATAATGCTTGCAGATTTCATAATCTGTAAACCTCAAAATTGTGTTGAGATGCTGATTGGTTCAGACAGATATTTTTTGAGCAAATTCTTTAATGTTGTTATAATTTATTTTAGAAACATTTTGATCTGTTTTAGCAATTTTTTTTATAATGGCCTTTTCGAAAAAATTCATTTTGTCAAAGTTAAATTCGCCACCAAAAAAGCCATGAGCTATAGCTTTATTACGAAGACTTTCGGGATAAGCATTTTGAAATTGTTCCAGGACTTTTTCATCTTCTTCTTCCATACAACAAATAAAAAGGCCTGTTCTTTTTTGATTTAGTAAATCGATAGATTTTTCGGTAAATTTTTTAATTTTTTTGTTCATTGAACCGGCATGTATAGAACCGCCAATAATTACCGTGTTAAATTCATCTAAATTTATATCTGTTGATTCATCAAGATTGATTAATGCTGCATTATTGTTTAGTTCGTTTGCTAGTGTATGCGCACATTTATCAGTACATCCATGTTTCGAGGCATAGATAATTGCTGTTTTCATAGGGCTGAATTTAATTTAGTTTACACGGATAAATTTACAACAAATAACAGTTGTTATAAATCTGTAAGCTAATTTTTTTTATTAGGTTAGTGAAATATAAATAAAGAATTAGTTCATTTTTTGGTTTAATAATTCGGACCAAATAGCTATTCTTGCTTTGTTTTGAGCTTCGTCCGAATCATCGTCAAGAGGTAAACCTACAAACTTCTCATCAAATAGAGCTAATGACTTCTCAAAATTATAACCCTGAGTAGAAAATTCACCAACAAATATAACCCCCTTGCCTTCGAGTGCTTCGAAAATAACCCCTAAAGCATCGGCAAACGAATCGGGATAAACAGATGAGTCGCCTATTCCAAATATTGCAACCTTTTTTCCTTTAAGGTCTGCTTTTTTAATTACATGCAAAAAATTCTTGAAGTCTTCTTGAAGCTCTCCTTCTCCCCAGGTTGAAGAACCGAAAATAATATTATTATAGTTTTCTAAGTCAGCTTGTGAAGCTTCACGTACATTATAAATATCTATGGTTTCAGATTTAAGGTGTTTTTTTATTCTTTGTGCTATTTTTTCTGTATTTCCGGTTGTTGAACCGTAAAAAATTCCGATGGGTTCCATTATCTTGTTTATGTATTTTTATTTTTCTGCTATTTTAACAATAAAAGAGCTTTGTTGTTTATTTTTTTTGACACAATGATAAAATAAAAATGATAGAGCACAATACAATTCCATTTAATTGTATCGTGCTCTTAAATTATTAACCGGAGATATATGTTGAGTTTAACTACTGATTAAACATTAGTAAATTTGATTGAGAGCTTTACTCCATGAGTTTCTTTTTCCGATTTTGAATTTTAGCTCTTTACCTTCTTTTGTAACAATATTTAGTCCGTTAGGAAAAATTTTCATCGTATTAAAAGATATAATTTCCTGAATCTGATCAGGTAATATTTCCAAATCATATTTTGAGCTTCCATTGCTTTTGGGTTTGAAATATACCCGTTGATTGGTTAATATTAATTTTCCATCAACATTTGTTTCTTCTGCGAGAAGATTTGAATCTCCTGCTTTTAATACCAGTTCGTTTGCTTTTAAATCTACTACCATGACTTTTGAATATTATAAGATTACAACTGTTATTTAATTATCATTTTTTGTGCCAAAAGTATTAAATCGCTGAATTTTAATGCTTTGTGTTTTTGATTTTTTGTTTTTATTTTAATAAGTGTACGATATTGAAACATTAAATGTACGATTTGAAACATCTGGTTTTGTAATAAAGACGATTAACTATCATGAATGATGCAAGAAATCCGGTAATTTTATTTTACCGGATAGCTTGTAATAGATAAAATGTATTGTTAATCAGTTATTTAAGATACATCGTCAGCATTAAATTTAAATCCTAATCGTTTGCCGGTTTTCATTCTGGAGAATTCAATTTTTTCATTCAATTGTGCAACCGAAGCAATTTTAACATGATCGTAGGGAGGTACTAATAAATCAAATTCAATGGCATACATCATCGATTTTAAAATAATCTCTTTTAATATTTCTTTGTTAAGTACGGATTGTCCGAAATTGTTGTATAAATATTTTTCCTGTCGCTTGCCTTCTACAAAAAAATGTTTTTCGATATTGATAAAAAGCCGGCTGATTAAGTAACCTAAATCTTCTAATCGATTATATTTAAACGAATCGGCCAGAAAATTATAAACATTAATAATCCCGCAATAGCTATACATTTGATTTTCTTTTACATAGTTTGTTTTCCAAACATTATGTTCGCGGTTAAACTCAAAAATATTAGAGTGCATACTAAATATAAGCAAGTCGCCTGCAACCTTTAATTCTGCTTCAAATTGCCCTCTATCTTTGTATTCTAACTGAATACGTGTATCGTTTATTTTTAATTCATTGTTTAGCTCAATAGCGATTTCTGAGAGTATTTCTTTCAGTTGATTGAATATTTCTAATGTTTGATCGTAAACGCGTTGTTTAACAATGGACTTTACTTCCAGTGCCGAAATAATTTGCTCTCTGGTGTCATTTTCTGTCATGCTGATTTTTTTTATAATCATTAATAGGCTTTAGCAAATAAGACTCTTCGTTTGGATGGTTTTCCTGAATAGATACATTTTCCCTCTTCCTCTTCTGCATCAAAGGGGATACACCGTATGGTAGCCTTTGTTTCATTTTTTATTTTTTGTTCGGTTTCAGATGTTCCATCCCAGTGAGCTAAAACAAAACCACCATTATTTTTAACGATATCTTTAAATTCTTCGTAAGTATCCGCTTTAAAGGTATTTTCTTTTCTAAAATTAAATGCCTTTTGATAAATATTTTGTTGGATTTCAGATAATAAATTATCGATATAATCTTCAATTCCTTCCTGTGAAATAATTTCTTTTTTCAGGGTGTCTCTTCGAGCCACTTCAAGGCTATTATTTTCAATGTCGCGAGGCCCTAATGCAATTCTTACAGGTACACCTTTTAATTCATATTCGGCAAATTTCCATCCGGGTTTATAGGTGTCTCTGTCGTCAAATTTTACAGAAATTCCTTTGTCTTGTAATTTTTTCTTAATTATTTCTGCTTTTTCGGCGATGGCTTCTAGCTGTTCACTGCCTTTATAGATAGGAACAATTACTACCTGAATGGGTGCTAACTTAGGGGGTAAAACCAATCCGTTATCATCGGAGTGAGCCATGATTAAAGCTCCCATTAATCGGGTAGAAACACCCCAGGAAGTAGCCCATACATAGTCTAATTTTCCATTCTTATCTGTAAATTTCACATCAAAAGCTTTGGCAAAATTTTGGCCAAGAAAATGGGATGTTCCTGATTGTAATGCTTTGCCATCCTGCATTAATGCCTCGATAGAGTAAGTATCTATTGCTCCTGCAAAACGCTCATTTTCGCTTTTGTATCCTTTGATTACCGGAACCCCCATCCAATTTTCAGCAAAATCAGCATAAATATTAATCATCTGTTCCGTTTCTTTTAAGGCTTCGTCTTTGGTAGCATGGGCTGTGTGTCCTTCCTGCCAAAGAAATTCAGCAGTACGAAGAAATAAGCGGGTTCGCATTTCCCAACGCACTACATTGGCCCATTGATTAACTAAAATAGGTAGATCCCGATAGGATTGAATCCAATTTTTATAGGTATTCCAAATGATGGTTTCGGAGGTGGGGCGGACAATTAATTCTTCTTCCAATTTGGCATCCGGATCAACCACAATTCCTTTTCCGTTTTCGTCATTTTTCAGACGGTAGTGGGTAACTACAGCGCATTCTTTGGCAAACCCATCCACATGGCTCGCTTCTTTTGAGAAAAAAGATTTTGGGATAAACAAGGGGAAATAGGCATTAGAGTGACCGGTATCTTTAAACATTTTATCTAAAGCAGCCTGCATTTTTTCCCATATGGAATAGCCATAAGGTTTTATAACCATAGACCCCCGCACAGCAGAGTTCTCAGCTAAATCTGCTTTAATTACAAGGTCGTTGTACCACTGTGAATAATTTTCTGCTCGTTTTGTAAGTATTTTTGCCATGTTTGGTATAGTATTTGCGTTATATTAATTGAAGATTTGAAATAATTTAAAGTTGCAAAAATAAAGAAATTAATTATAAAACATAACTATCAGGAGGTACATTATGAAAACTAAAATTTATTTAATATTAATCTTATCAGTATTTATAGCCTCATGTTCATCATTGCAGCAAACAGCTGTAAACGACGATTTATATTATTCGCCCAATGATGATTATGTTGCAGGCACTGATGTGTATGCCAATCCAACTTACGATAATAATAACTCTAAAAAAGCAACTACTGAATTTGATGATCAGATAACTGAAATTTTAGAGGATGATTCTTACGGAGATACCGATACAACAATTTATGAAGATAAAGAATCAGGAAATGCTTTGGACCGGATAATGGTTGACAGTTATAGTGAAGCCCGCGAGAAAAGAATGGAAGCTAAACAGAGTCCTTATTATGGGATGACAACCAATTATAGCATTTATTTTAACGACGATTACAGATTGGCGAAAATGTTTATTGGAGATCCATTCTATAATGTTGTAATAGCAGGCGACCGTGTATGGGTTGAACCATATGATATATCTGCGAGCTTTGGTTATTGGGGAAGAAATTATATCTATGTAGGAGGAGCTACTTCGCCATGGTATTACTCATCATGGTCACGACCATATTATTCCTATTATAGTCCATATTATTATAATTATAGTCCGTATTATTATAATCCATATTACTATAATAATCCGTACTCTTATTATCATTATCCTTACTCATATTATGATAAACCAACTGATAACTGGGCCAGTTCGGCTAATTATTCAAGCAGGCGCAGAGGATTAACTACCATGAGTAGTTTAGGAGATAATACAGATAATCAAAGAATAGCCCGAAATCCTGAAGTATATATGGGAAGGGATATAAAACCTTCAAGTACTGTAAAATCAGCTATTAACAACAACAGGGCAGTAGGTAGAACTACCCGAAGATCTGAAATGTCAACACGCAGAAGTGATGAAGGTAGTATCGATGCCCGAAGGACAATCAGAGTAGTTGATAACAATAATAATAATTCAAGAGTTGTTCGGGAACAAAATCGTCAGGGAGTACCTGAGAGAGGTACTTCTGTCTCAAATAACCAGGTAAGATCAAGAACTAATGTGCGTTCAGAATCAGGAAACAGGTCTACCTATAATGTTAACGGAAGGTCAACAAGGTATAGCCGTCCTGAAGGTTCAAGCCGTACACGCGAAATAAGAAGTACAGGTTCAAGAAACTCTAACTCTACCTATAGACCAAATCGCAGTACACGTAGCAATAGTTCAGGTTCATCCCGTTCTTATACACCAAGACGATCTTCAGGCTCATCAGGTAGCTCAACAACCCGAAGCAGCGGTTCGTCTGTAAGTCGTTCATCAGGAAGTTCTTCAGGTAGTTCATCTACCCGAAGTTCAGGTTCAAGCTCAGGTTCAAGATCAGGAAGAAGAAGATAATACAATGAATTTGCCTGAAAGGCTGTTACCAAGCCTTTCGGGTCTTTTTTATATATTGTTTAAAAAACTTAAAACATAACTATGAAAAATATATTAATATTCTTAATCGCTATTCTATTTATTAATACATCTCTTTTTGCACAAAGTCCTTATGTTGATTATGCCTTGAAGTTTTCAACGAATGATTATTCAGGGACAGCTCGTTTTACCGCAATGAGTGGTGCTTTTGGTGCTTTAGGAGGCGACTTTTCATCTGTTTCAATTAACCCCGCCGGATTAGGAGTTTTTAGAAATACTGAATTAATGTTTTCACCTGCGTTAACTTATAATAAATCTTCGGCAGCATATCTTAATACCGTTACCGAAGATAATAAATATCGAATGGGAATTAATAATATTGGTCTTGTTTCTGCTTATGATTTAGAAGATTCAGATACCCGCTGGGTGAACGTTAATTTTGCTGTCGGGTATAACAAAAAAAATAATTTTAATCAAAATATATTGTTTGCCGGTAATAACGACCAGTCCATCATGGAGTATTTTGTCGCTAATGCTCAGGATGCAGGTTCAGTGAATAATTTAGAAGGGATGTATGAATTGCTTCTTTATAATACTTATTTGATAAATTACGATACGATTAATAATGAGTTTTGGAGCCAGGTTACAGATGAAAAAGATTTATATCCGGATCAATTTAATATGAATAAACAAAAATCAATACAAAGCGAAGGTTCTATTGGAGAATTCAATTTCTCATTCGGAGCAAATTATGCCCATAAGCTTTATTTAGGATTTAGTATTGATATTAATACAATTCATTTTACTGAAACGGCCTCTCATTATGAATATGAAACCAATCAATCTGATATTTTAGACTTTTCCTCGATGAGATTTCAGGAAGAGATAAAAACCAATGGAGCCGGTTTTTCTTTAAAAGTAGGAGCAATTTACAGACCTTTTGATTTTTTGAGAATCGGAGGAGCTTTACATCTTCCAACCTTTTATAAATTAGAAGAAAATTACAGTACCCGTGTAGATGCTTATTTTGATAATGGGGATAATTATTGGCAGGAATCAACAGCTCAAACATATGAATATGATCTAACATCCCCTTTAAGAGCCATTGGAAGTATTGGTTTTCAACTAGGGAAAGTAGGTTTGGTCGATGTTGATTATGAGTATGTTGATTATTCGACGATGAAGTTAGATGATGATTTTAATAGCCAGGGTGTAATTAACGATAATAATGAAATTAAAATGATTTACGCTAAAACACATAACTTAAGAGCAGGAGTAGAATTCAGGACAGGAGTTCTTTATTACCGCGGAGGGGTGGCTTATTCAACAAGCCCTTTTAAAGAAGGACATGAAAATGAGAAGTATGATAGAATCTCGTTTTCTGCTGGTTTAGGTTATCGTGAACAAAATTTCTTTCTTGATTTTGCTTACAAAACCAATATGAATGAATACTCAGTAATAGATTATCCAGGAGGAAATAAGGCTCAAATAGATAATTATTTTAATAATTTTATTTTAACTGCAGGAGTTAAATTCTAACAGATAGAAAGTTTAGGTTAGGGTTCATATTTAGCTGCCGGTAATTATCTACCGGCAGTTTTCTTTCTTTCAATTCCCGAATTAATTGTATATTTACCAGATTAAACGATTTTATCCGATTTTTCTTTGAGTATTAGTCGGTAAATATTTATTTTCGTAACCTGTAAAAATTTAAAAGATTTTTTTCTTTTCCTATAAAACTAAAAGAAGGTTTATATTATGGATGCTAAAGACCAAAAGAACTCTGACTCTGTTCAAAACGAACAGCAAATAAACAATGATTCAGAATTAAATCAGGAGGTTCATCATGAACAAGCTGAAAATTCTTCGGAAGCTCAGGACAAAAAAGAGGATAATGAATCCCAAATAAAGGATGAAGAATCTTCTGAAAAATCTGAAAACAATGAAGTTGAACAGCAAAATTCGGAGACTGATGCTGAAATAAAATCAGATAAAAATGTGCAGGATGAGCAATTATCTGAAAAAGCAGATAAAGAGGAGGCAAAGGAGGATGAAGGAAAACAGGAAGCAGATAAAGAAAAGCACGATCTAACATCTGAAAAAGAGGCTAAAGAAAAGAAAGAAGAGGAAAAAGAGGAAATTGATTACAATAAGTTGAGCCGTGAAGAATTGGTTGAAGAGCTTAAAAACCTAATAGACACCCATCCGATTAATCAAATTCGTAAGGAGGTTGAAGCCATAAAAGCCAGTTTTTATAAAAAGCAGAAAGCCATCA